>Ga0164243_10002826_pt1 | contig 28251 bp, 18 predicted proteins | sample OricompcompostOP_FD_108781 | JGI IMG/M metagenome (GOLD analysis project Ga0164243, IMG submission 108781) | Organic Plus compost microbial communities from Emeryville, California, USA - Original compost - Organic plus compost (OP) | ecosystem: Engineered > Solid waste > Mixed feedstock >... | reverse complement strand
CAAAATTGCATTAAGTCTATAATCAACCAAAAAACCGGGAATAAGAATATCCCCGGTAAACGGACCCAATAAATATAAAAAACGAAAAAAACCGTCTCGGTACTTTTGAGACGGCCTCTTTTTGTTTGTCGGTTGTTGTTGAAATTTAATTGTAATGCTGGCTAATGTGAGAATGTGTTTTTGTTTACAAAAATATACTAATGGGATGTGAGATACTATCCCTGTCTCTGGGGGCGCACGTTCCATTAGCGGAATATTTAATTTCAAAATTCTATATTTGCTTTTGTTTACATTTTTAATTCGTATGAAAGAAGATTCGCTTTCTGATAAGGTATATACTGAAATCCGAGGAAAGATTTTGTCAAACCAATTGGCGCCGGGAAGCAGGCTTAAAGAAGATGTTTGGGCAAAAAAGATGGAGGTGAGCCGCGTGGCTGTGCGGGAGGCACTAAACCGCTTGCTAGGTGAAGCGATGTTGGAGAAGGGTGAACGTGGAGGATATTTTGTCAAGTCTATGAATATGGACGATATCCGAGAAATCCGGGAACTCAGGGAGGTGCTTGAGCTCGGTGCCTTGCAGATGGCGTGTGAAAAGCTGGAAGAAAATGATATTCGGGAATTAGAAAAGATTTGCAACGATTTCACTAATATGGTGAAAAGTGGTTATTTCGGCGGTGCCTGCGAGGCTGACGTCAAGTTTCATGAAACCTTGATAAATACGGCACGAAATCAGAAGCTCAAAGTCATTTATATTTCCAGCAACATACCGTTATTTCATTTCAAACTCGGGCGTTCCAGCAGTCACATGGATGATTACGAGCAGACCGATAAAGAACATCGGGAAATTTTGGCAGCACTAAGGCGCAGGGATTTTGAGAGTGCCAAAGCCGTTTTGGTAGCGCACCTGCGCAGAGGCGAGCTTGAATCGTTGGACGTTGGATAGCGTGTTCACGCTATCTGGTTTTATATAACAGTACAGGGCCTTTGTGGCTGTTCTCATGAGGTTTCCCCGCCTTTTTGCGCGGGGTGGCCGCTTTTGTGTTGACCTCAACTAAATAAAAAAATCAAATATTTTTGTTTGTATATAAAAATTGTTCATTTTTGTATACAAAATAATCCGATTATGAAAAGAAAAACCTACTTTGTTATTTATCACCGATTGTTGGTGATGTGTTGTTGCTTACTCATTCCATGGGTGCTATCTGCCCAGGAATCTAGGGAAGTAACCGGTTTAATTACCGATTCGTTACAGATGCCTATGCAGGGAGTAACTATTAGTGTTAAATCGCGTTCGACCCTTGCGACCAGTTCCGATGTAAATGGCCGGTTTATCCTCTCGGCACCCAAAGATGCGATACTTGTATTTTCATTGATTGGATATCGGACGGTTGAACACCCGGCGCAGCATGCCGATCCATTGTCAATTGTCATGTATCCAGATGTTTCAATGCTGGAAGATGTGGTTGTTGTCGCTTATGGAACACAGAAAAAAAAGGAAGTGGTCGGTTCGGTCACTAGCATCAACCCTTCTGAATTGAAAGTACCCTCCAGTAATTTAACCACAGCGTTGGCTGGCAGGCTCGCAGGTGTTATTGCTTATCAGCGCAGCGGCGAACCCGGCCAGGATAATGCGAATTTCTTTATCCGCGGAGTTACGACTTTCGGCTATAAAAAGGATCCGTTAATCCTGATAGATGGTGTGGAGTTATCGACAACGGAATTGGCGCGCCTGCAGCCTGACGACATTGCCAGTTTTTCCATCATGAAAGATGCGACGGCAACTGCTTTATATGGTGCTCGCGGGGCGAATGGTGTGATCCTAGTTACGACGAAAGAAGGAAAAGTGGAGAATGCCAAATTCAGCTTCCGTTATGAAAATTCGTTTTCCGCGCCGACGAAAAATGTGGAGCTGGTAGACCCCGTTACGTATATGCGAATGGAAAACGAGGCGGTAACCACGAGAAATCCCTTGGAGATAACGCCTTATTTGGAGAGCAAGATCGACAATACCGAGGCAGGCATGGACCCACTGGCGTTTCCGACCACGGATTGGCGGAGGGAACTGTTTAAGGATTACGCCCACAACCAGCGGATGAATTTCAGTCTTACCGGTGGAGGGGCTGTTGCACAATACTATTTGGCTGGCACATATAATCAAGATAACGGTGTGTTGAAAGTCGATGGAAGGAATAATTTTAATAATAACATCAGGTTGAATAGTTATGCCTTGCGGTCGAACGTAAGTATCAATGTGACGAAGACTACTGAGGTAGGTGTCAGGTTATATGGGACGTTTGACGACTATACCGGACCGATTTATGGTGGTGCCGAGATGTACAGGATGGTCATGCGGGCAAACCCGGTTCTCTTTCCGGCCTATTACCCCACTACCGAAAGCTATAAATATGTGCAGCACATTATGTTCGGAGGGTCTCTCCAAGGGAATTCCTTAAATCCTTATGCCGAAATGGTCAAGGGTTACAAGGACTATTCCAAGTCGTTAATGTTGGCGCAATTGGAAATGAAACAGAATTTGGCTTTTGTGACGGAAGGGTTGACTTTTAGGGGGATGCTGAATACGAATAGGGAATCCTATTTCGATGTGACCAGGGCATACGCTCCTTTTTACTACGGCTTAGCTGGTTTCGATCGCCAATCCAATGTTTATACGTTAGAGGCCATCAATCCCAATTCAGGAACAGAGTACTTAGGGTATGAAGAGGGGCCGAAAATCGTCCGCACGAACTTATATGCCGAGCTTGCCCTGAATTATAACCGTACGTTTGGTGACAAACATGGTCTCAGCGGCCTCCTCGTCTACAATATGCGTAATTTTCTAGAGGGCAATGCGTCTTCGCTACTTAAGTCGCTGCCCTATCGCAATATGGGCCTTTCCGGTAGAGCAACATACGCATACGATGACCGGTATTTTGCAGAGTTTAACTTCGGTTACAACGGTTCCGAACGCTTTTATGTGGATAATCGCTTTGGATTTTTCCCTTCGGCAGGTGTGGCTTGGTCGGTGTCCAATGAAAAGTTTTGGGGAGGGATGTCGGATGTCGTGCCGCGGTTAAAGCTGCGTGCAACCTACGGATTGGTAGGGAATGATGCGATCGGAAGTGCGGAGGATCGTTTTTTCTATCTCTCTACTGTGGATATGAACAACGCGACGAGGGGTGCTACGTTCGGAACAAATTTCAACTATACACAAAGCGGGGTACTGGTTTCCCGGTACGACAACCGATTGATTACTTGGGAAACCGCAACCAAAGCCAATTTCGGTTTGGAGTTTTCACTTTGGAATAAAGTTGATGTGCAAGCAGATTACTTTACTGAATATAGGAAAAATATCCTGATGGACAGGGCGTCCATCCCCGTAACGATGGGTCTTTCTGCCCCGGTACGGGCCAATGTGGGGGAGGCTTCCGGAAAGGGGGTTGATTTCTCCGTCGATTTCAACCATACGTTTTCAAACGGGTTTTGGCTCGTCAGCCGTGGGAATTTTACGTATGCGACAAGTCGCTTCGAAGTCGTAGAAGAGCCTGAATATAACGAACCCAACTTGTCAAAGCGGGGGTATTCGCTTTCGCAGCAGTGGGGCTACATCGCCGAGCGGCTGTTTATCGATGCGGCGGATGTAGCGAATTCACCAACCCAGAATTTCGGGATATATGAAGCCGGTGATATCAAGTACAGGGATGTAAATGGCGATGGTATCATCTCTACGTTGGATCAGGTACCCATCGGGTACCCCACGGACCCCGAAATTATCTATGGTTTCGGCTTTTCCGCAGGGTTTAAAGGATTGGATTTCTCCTGTTTTCTACAAGGCTCTGCGTATTCTTCCTTCTGGATCAATCAGAACGGGTCTACTTCGCCGTTTGTTAACAACAACCAGGTGCTGAAAGCGTATGCGGATAGTTATTGGTCGGAAGAAAACCGGAATATCTATGCGGTATTGCCCCGGCTTTCAAAAACATTGAATGGAAACAACAACCAATTGAGTACCTGGTTTATGCGCGATGGGAGTTTTCTTCGGCTTAAATCCGTGGAACTTGGCTATACACTTCCTGAAGTCTTGTCTAAGAAGATTTATTTAAATAACCTGAGGGTATACCTTTCAGGCACCAACTTGGCCAATTGGAGCAAATTTAAGCTGTGGGACGTAGAAATGGGAAGCGAAGGGTTGGGGTATCCTTTACAGCAAGTATATAACCTGGGCGTGCAAGTTGGATTTTAGAAGAACTTGAATTATGAAACCTGCATAAATAAAAGGACATGAACTAAGCGAAGCGATCTCTTGAACGCTGCTGAAACATACAAGATGTGAAAAATAATTTATGCAAGCTTCATCACCGATAAAGAACAAATCAATCAGATGAAAAGTATAAAAACCTTAATCGTTATCCCGTTGTTTCTGGTGTCGTCGTGCACCTACCTGGATGTGGTGCCGGATAATGTGGCAACGGTAGATAATGCGTTTACCATGCGGAACACCGCTGAGAAGTACCTGTTCACCTGTTACTCTTACTTACCTAAAACGGGAAATCATATCTATGACCCAGCAGTGCTGGGAGCAGATGAAATGTGGTCGATCCGGGAAAACTGGGCGTCGCTGTCGGTTGTCCGCGGATTCCAGAACGTCGTAAATCCCTTTTTTGACTATTGGGTTGGCTATGAGGGCGGGATTCCGTTGTTCCACGGTATACGAGATTGTAATATCTTTCTTGCCAATATCCATAAGGTACAGGAATTGACGGAATTGGAACGAAGGCGATGGATCGCGGAGGCGAAATTTCTAAAAGCCTACTACCACTATTTTCTGCTCCGTATGTATGGCCCCATACCGATCGTCCGGGAAAGCCTACCGATTTCTGCGGGTATAGAGGAAGTAAAAGTGTACCGGGAACCCGTAGAAGAGTGCATGGCCTATATCCTGCAATTGCTGGATGAAGCAGTAGTGGATTTGCCCGAGCGGATTGAGGCTGAAGAAACAGAATTGGGCCGGATAACCCAGGTAATTTGTTTAGCGGTCAAGGCCCAAGCGCTGACCCTGAATGCCAGTCCGCTGTTTAACGGAAATCCGGATTATGCATCTTTTACCGATAATCGGGGGGTACAGCTATTTACGGCGACCTATGATCATGAAAAATGGTTGTTGGCTGCCGAAGCGCTCAAAAAGGCTATCGACTTGGCGCATAGCGTAGGCAATAAATTATATTATTACAGCGAAAATGATCCGAATGGGGCGATGGTTTCGGAACGCACCAACCTAACAATGAATATTCGGGGTGCAGTAACAGCCAAGTGGAATCCCGAAATGATCTGGGCAAACCCCAATGATTTGGTCACCAGCCAGCAGGCTGAAGCCCAGGCCCGGCTTGACGGCAATACGCCCGGTCTAGCCAGTACCAGCGGCATACTGGCACCGACCCTGCGGATGGCAGAATTTTTTTACTCAAAAAACGGGGTGCCTATCGAAGAAGATAAATCCTGGCGTTACGACGACCGATATGCATTACGGAGGGCAACTGCCGAAGACATCCACTACATCCAGGAAGGATATGAAACCGTGGAGTTGCATTTTGACCGGGAGCCCCGGTTTTATGGAAGTCTTGCCTTTGATGGTGCGATTTGGTATGGGCAGGGCCGGAAATCAGAGACGAACAACTGGTATGTACAGGCTAAACTTGGGCAGTATTCGGGAGGAAAGCCCTCAAACGGGTATTCCTCCACGGGTTACTGGCCAAAAAAGCTAGTAAACGCAGACAATGTATACTCGGCAACGAATAATTATACCATCGTTCCTTATCCGTCGCCGATTATCCGGCTCGCGGATTTATACCTGATGTACGCGGAGGTGCTTAACGAATATTACGGCCCCACGGAAGAGGCTTATCATTACATCGACTTGGTCCGGGCCCGGGCGGGTTTGGGGGCGGTGGCGGAATCGTGGCGCTTGCATTCATCCGAACCCGAAAAGCCGAGCACCCAAGAAGGGCTGCGTGAGATCATCCATCAGGAAAGGGGAATAGAGCTGGCGTTTGAAGGCGTCCGGTTTTGGGATGTACGCCGATGGAAGAAGGCTATTCAGGAATTCAACCAACAGGTCAAAGGGTGGAACCTGCTTCAGGAAACAGCCGAGGAATATTACATCCCGACCGTATTGCATTCCCGTCAATATCAATTGAAAAATTACTTCTGGCCCATCCGGGAACACGATCTTATTGTAAATAAAAATCTGGTGCAGAATCCCGGATGGTAGCTCGACAAAAAAATAAACAGATGAAACGCTTCAAACAACTCATATATTTAAGTATCGGCCTTTCTTCGCTACTGGCTTGCAAGGAAGAGGTGCCGACTGCACTTACGGATGATGGTAATGCCCCCGGTAAAGTGTCTAATGTGACCGTCGAAAATCGGAACGGTGGTGCCAAGCTGACCTATTCGTTGCCCAACGATGCCAACCTACTTTATGTCAAGGCCGTGTATGAATATCCAGCGGGAAATGTCAAAGAGGTGCGGGCATCGGCCTATGTGGATAGTTTGGTTATTGAGGGGATTGGCGATACCAAAGAACTGGATATTTCGTTGTTTTCCGTTAGCCGTTCCGAAAAGGTTTCGGAATCGGTTCAAGTTACCATCGTACCGATGACGCCGCCCGTCCAATTGGTCGCCACGTCATTAGAAGTAGGTTCGGAATTCGGTGGGATTTCCATTCATTTTCTCAACGAGCGGCGTCAAGATATCATCATCGAAATTTTGAAGAAAGTCGCCAATGACTGGACGAATCTCGATGCTTATTATACGAATAGTAAGGAAGGCTTGTTCACGATTAGGGGACAGGAGGCAACATCCACGGAGTTCGGCTTGTACGTCCGGGATAAATGGAAGAATAAGTCGGATACGCTTGTGGTCGAATTGACTCCCTTATATGAGGTGCAATTGCCATCGCCTACACCGGTCACGATCCTGCCAAATGATTATAACCAACACTATGCAGGACTAAACTATACCTATATGTTCGATGAAATTGTATCCGAAGGGAATTACATGGGAACTTTGTTGACGGAAAACTCCAATCTACCCCTGTCTTTCACACTTGATTTCGGAAGCCCCGTGAAATTTAGTCGCTTCCGGTATTGGATGCGCCAAGGCGATGCCCATATTTATAATTATGCAACTCCCGAAACATGGGAAGTGTGGGGATCGAATGAGTTGACGGCCGATTGGGATAATTGGACAAAGATTATGGATTGCAGAGCTGTCAAACCGTCTGGACCTGGCACACCGTTGACGACCGAGGACCGGGAATTGGCCGCCCGGGGTCTTGATTTCCCTTTCCCGGCAGGAACCGAACCTTATCGGTATATCCGATGGAAAACAACAAAAACTTTTGGTGCATTGAATGCGGTGCAAATTTCGGAACTGGCTTTTTATGGAGGTAGTAATGAAGAATAAAAAAATTACAGGTATCCTCACTGGAACAAAGCGGGGCCTGGCGATGCTAGTTATAGTAACTGTATATGGACTATCGTCCTGTAAGAAGATGGATGCCACATATCGGGATTATGTAAAAGGAGGAGAAATCGTCTATGTCAGCAAAGCAGATTCCGTCAAAATCTATCCGGGAAACAACCGGATGTTGCTGACATGGTGGAAAGGAACCGATCCCAAAGTATCGTTGGCCCGCGTTTTTGGTGAGGATGGACAGTTGCTCAAAGAACAGCAGGTTGGAAAAGGAGTCATTGGACAATGGCAGGAAGTCTTATTGGAGGATATGCCGGAGGGCACCTATTCGCTGGACGTGGTCACCGTGGATGATAACGGTAATACCTCAATCAAGGTGACGGTGCCCGGTATCTCCTATGGACCGAGATATGAAGCTTCGTTACAGACGCGGCGACTTGAACAGGCGGTGTATCTAAATGGAAATGCCTATGTCAACTGGCGCGGACCAACCCCCGATGCGATTGCAACGGAAATTGTCTATGAGGATATAGATGGCCGGGAAATCACCGTGCGAACACCCGCCGGTGAAAACCAGACAGCGCTTGAGAAGTTTAAGAGCAGGACGCGATTTAAATACCGGACGTTATTTAAGCCAGCCAGCACGTCAATCGACACTTTTTATTCGGAGTATGTGGATGTCGAGCTGGAATACCTTTTGGATAAAGCTAAATTCAAACGATGGAATACAGCCGATTTTCCGTACACGGAATACGAAATGGGCAGTATATACAACATCGAACGGTTGTGGGACGAAGTATATACCGAATATGGGTACATTTACCTGGAAACCGAACCGTTACCGCGGAGCTTTACCTTCGATCTGGGGCAGCTTGCCCGTATTGAGCGTATCCGATTAAGCCCAAATTGGAGCTCGCAGTTATATAAAAATGGCAACATCAAGAAGGCCGAAATATGGGGGTCTGCGACGCCCGATGTGTCGGCTGACTTTTCGACCTGGACCTATTTGGGTACACTGGAGTCGTTCAAACCTTCCGGGCTCCCGTTGGGTGAATCCACGCCGGCAGACCTGGCGTACGCTCAGGCAGGTGAGAATTTCCAATTGGTGGATGATGCGCCTCCAATACGTTATATTCGTTTCGTTGTGCAAGAAACATGGTCGGGATCCATTTCCATGCATATTACCGAGCTCACATTTTGGGGCGATGTGATTGAACCCTGAAAAACCAATAAACTTTTAAATCAAAATAGTAGAAATATGAAAATGAACGACAAGATGGATGCAGTAAATCAGCCATCAGCATTTACTTCGGACAACGCACACTCGAGAAGACGCTTTTTGCAAGCTCTTGGTGTTGGGGCGGCCGCAATAGGGCTGCAACAGATCAGCTGCTCGGGAACCAAGCAGGTAGCACAAGCCAATGCCGGAAGTGGAGTTATCGACCTCACTTCCATTCCGGGTTTTGAAAAGACAACCGCGGACCCGCGCGCTTCGGAAGGGTGGCAGTCGATTTCCGATCGTAAAATCAAAGTCGGACTGGTGGGACACGGTGTTTGTAAATTTGCCGTGCAATTCGGCTTTCAGGATCATCCGAATGTGGAAGTGGTGGCTGTGAGTGACCTTTTTCCGGACCGCCTTGCCGAAATGGCTAAAATCGCGCGTTGCGACCGGACCTACCCATCGCTGGAGGAAATGCTGAAAAAGGATAAAGACATCGAGGCGGTATTTTTAGCAACCGATGCTCCCAGCCATGCCCAGCATGCAATTATGGCACTAAATCGCGGCTTGCACGTAGCTTGTGCGGTACCGGCGGTATGGGGGTCATTGGAGGATGCTGATAAACTGTATGAAGCCTGGAAAAAAAGCGGGAAGAAATACATGATGTTTGAGACTTCCGCGTATCACGAAGATGTCCACGTCATGCGTGAATTGTATAAACGTGATTTTTTCGGAAAGATCGTCTATTCGGAGGGAGAGTATTATCATTATTTCGGTACTCCGCTGGATGGCTATCGGAATTGGCGGAACGGCTTGGTGCCTCAATGGTATCCAACACATTCCAATGGTTATTATGTCTGTGTGACCGGCCAGCGGTTTATGGAAGTTTCTTGTTTGGGGGTACCAAGTATCCTTGAGCAATTCCAACCGCAGAATAATGTGTACAAGAATCCGTTCGGAACCGAAATAGCCACGTTCCGTACAAGCGAAAATGGAATTTCGAGGATGGCGGTAAGTTGGGATACTGCCGGTTTCGGGGCCGAAGCGGGCCGGATCAGGGGTGAAAAAGGATCCTATTACAACAATCAATTTCAGGGGCTGACGGATCAGGTGCCGGCCATCAAGCGTCCGCCACTTCCACCGGGCGTTGATGCCGGTGGTCACGGCGGAGCCCATGGTCACTTAACCAATGAGTTCGTTACAGCTGTTATCCAGGATCGGGCACCTTTGGTGGATATGCCCATTGCGCTTAACCTGACGGTATCCGGAATCGTTGCGCACCAGTCTGCGTTGAAAGGTGGAGAATGGATGAAAATACCACAATATCGATAATTAGTGCAAGTTACCAAACGGTGGATCATTTCAATTAATAGGGTCCAGTCAACGGATCCAAAGGGAGCATACTATGATAAATAATTGGCCGAAATCGGCAGAAACAACGAAGAATAACGAAAAATGGATTCCCGGGGGGGTGGTGTCACTGAACCGGAAAGCAGAGCCTAACATCTGCTTTGCGAAAGGATTAGGAAGCCGGGTATGGGACATTGAAGGGCGGGAATACATTGACTACCAAGCGGGATTTGCTGCTGCTTTCCTTGGGCACAACGACCCGGATGTCAACGCAGCTGTAGCGGATTCAATCCGGGAAAATTTAGTGTTGATGGGAGCCGGTCCAACGAACCTTGAAGGGGAGTTTGCGGCGTTGTTCTGCGCGAGTGTCCCAACGGTCGAGAAAATACAGATTACAACAACTGGATCTGAGGCTACCTACCATGCTATCCGGATTGCACGCGCGGCAACGGGAAAGACGCATGTCATCATTATGCAAGGCGGGTATAATGGCTGGCATAACGATGTTGCAGGCAACGTGATCAGCAATTTGGAGGATGTAGGGGAACGGGTGTCGCCGGGAGAGTATCCCTTCGATTCGCTTTCAGCAGGGATTCCGGCAGAACACCGTTCGCTGGTCCATGTGGTCAACTACAACGACTTGGAATCCGTCAGCTATATCGTTAAGCGTTTCCCGGTAGCATGTATTCTTTTGGAACCTGTTCTCCAAAACATTGGCATTGTAAAGCCATTGCCCGGATACCTGGAAGGCTTGCGGGAGTTGGCGGATGAACAGGGCTTCCTGTTGATATTCGACGAGGTGAAAACTGGTTTCCGCCATGCATTGGGAGGATACCAAAGCATTTGCAAGGTAACACCGGATTTAAGTACTTTTGGAAAAGCCGTTGCCAACGGTTATCCATTCGGGGTCATTGGGGGCAAGGCCAAATACATGGATTATTTTGTGCATCCGTCCCGGGATAAACGGGTGCTGATAGCGGGAACATTTAATGCGCATCCCATGACCACCGTTGCGGCCATTGCTACACTACGCAAACTTTCTTCTCCAACGTTTGGCGTGTATGAACATGTAAACAAACTTGGGCGTATGTTGGAAACGGGGTTGAATGACATTTTCTCGGATTTTGACAAGCCGTTTTACGTGGCTCGGCAGGGGTCTGCATTCTGTGTGTATTTCATGGATCACGCCCCGGTAGATTACCATGACTTGGCATCAAATCATGACTTCGCCTTCGACAGATCCTACCGCATGCAGCTCATCGAAGCGGGTATCTTCAATTTTCCGCTTCCGATAAAGCAAGGCAGTATCTCGTATGCGCATTCGGTATCCGACATTGAAGAAACACTCGAGAAGACCAAGAAGGTAGTAGGTAAATTAATCGAAAAACAAAAGGTAGCGACAACAATTTAGGTACGAGCGAACCGATGAAAATCACGTCTATAGAAACGCATGTCTGCAATGCACGGATGCGCAATTGGATATTTGTAAAGGTGGTAACGGACCAGCCGGGGCTGTGGGGATGGGGAGAGGCAACGCTTGAATGGCATACCCGTGCCGTGGTTGGTGCGGTTGAAGACATTTCCCAGCTTCTTGTCGGGGAGGATCCCCGCCGCATCGAGCACCTGTGGCAGATGATGTACCGTCAGCATTTTTGGCACGGCAACGGTGTGGTGCGTGGCACGGCCATCAGCGGGATCGACATCGCCCTATGGGATATCCTTGGGAAGATTCACGGCGTACCCTGCCACGAGCTTTGGGGCGGGCGGGTACGGGACTACATCCGGCTATACTGCCATTTGGGTGGGGGTAGAATGGAAGACTTCTACCAAACCAGACCCGATGATGCCAAACGTTTCGGCGAACTGGCCCTGCAGGCGGTTGAAGAAGGATTCACAGCGTTCAAGTCGATGGCTGTCCCCGAAACGATGCCGCTGGAAGGGCTTGTTCCGATCCGGTATGCCGAGGCGTGTGTCAGATCCATGCGCGAGGCAGTAGGCGATAACATTGATATTATGGTGGATTGCCACGCACGGCCCAGCCCGCTTATGGGGATGCAATTTGCGAAAGCATTGGAACCCTATGGCCTGTATTTTTTCGAGGAACCTTGTTGGCCGGAGACGATGGATGACCTGGCGCTGATTCAGCGGGCAGTTGCCACTCCGATTGCCAGTGGCGAGCGGTTGATCACCGTGCATGCCTTCCGTGAATTGCTTGAAAAACGCGCCGTTAGTGTGATCCAGCCGGATATTACGCATTGCGGAGGATTGAGCGAAGTCCGGAAGATTGCGGCAATGGCGGAGGCCTACCGGGTGGCGGTTGCCCCACATAACCCGCAGGGCCCGGTCAGTACAGCCGCGTCCATTGAGTTCGGTTTCGCCACTCCGATGTATAGCATTTGTGAAAGTGTGCATCAAGATGTCCCTTGGCGGGAAGATGTAGTGAGTGAAGGTTTCTCGGTCGAGCGGAAAGGCCGTATTGTACGCCCGAGTACCCGGCCCGGATTAGGTATTGAAATCGATGAAAATGAAATCAAAAAACATCCGTTCGAACAGGAAGTGCTGCAGCGGACGTTTTATAAAGACGGCAGTGTAGGCGATTGGTAAACACAATACATCGATGAACAAAAACTTAAAATACCAAACCGCAGCTATTACCGGTGGTTTGGGAGACATTGGCAAAGCTATTTGCCTGGCGTTTGCACGGAATGGCACCTCCATTGCCTTGTGCGATATCCGACCGTCCGAAGAGGCGGCTGCCTTCCTTTCGTTATTGGGCGATAGTTGCGGGGTCGAATGCACGTACCACCAGGTGGATGTAGCCGATCCGAACCAGGTGAAAAGTTGGCTGGGAGTTGTTTCAGGCCAATTGGGGATCCCAAACGTGGTTGTTGCCAATGCCGCGCGGGTTACGCTTGCGCCTGCGCTGGAAATTACGCCGGAACAATGGAATCAGGAAATCAACGTGAATTTGAACGGTGCTTTTTACATGATCCAGGAAGCGGCACGCCTCATGGTTAATGGGGGCATTCCCGGCCACATGGTACTCATCGGCAGTTGGGCTGCACATCAGGTGCACCTGGACATGCCCGCTTACAGCGTAGCCAAGGCGGCTTTGCGCATGCTCTGTAAATGCATGGCGTTGGAATTGGCTCCAAAGGGGATTTTGGTTAACGAAGTTGCCCCCGGTTATGTACAGGCTGGCCTGAGTGGAAAGATCTGGAAGGAACGGCCGGATTTGTGCGAACAGGCTGCTGCCAGGGTGCCTACCGGGAATTTCATCAGCCCCGAAGCGGTAGCTGAAGAAGTGCTGCACCTGTGCCGTCCGGAAAACAGGAACATCACCGGATCGACGTTGCTGATGGATGGGGGATTGTCATTATCTTAAAATCGTACATGGGAACACGCTACGGAAACGAAACCGCGAATACAGCTTTTTTTGGATTAATCGGGGTTTCACGGCGGGAAATCAATCCGCCATTGGGTATCTATGCGCGCAACTGGGGCGCAGGTTCAACCGATATTTCCGTTGGTTTTCACCGGCCGTTGACGCTTACCTGCTTGACCTTCCAGACGTATGCCGGAGAGCAGCCGCTGGTACTGATCGGGGCCGATTTGGGTTGGTGGAAAAGCGCGGCGGACGAACTGAAATTGCGGAAAGGCATTCTCGATTCACTGGGGCTGGAGGAATCCCGGTTGATGTTTTGCCTATCCCATACCCATGCAGGCCCCAGTTTGTCTACTGCCGATGCGGACAAACCGGGTGGTGAGTGGGTTGAACCTTATCTTGGCCAGTTGAAGGAAAAGGCGGTCGATGCCGTTCTGGAAGCACTTAACGCGGCTGCTTTGTCGACGTTGGAATGGCGATACGGAACCTGTGACCTGGCGACGAATCGTGACTTGCCAATTGAACAGGAACGACGCGTAGTGGTCGGTTTTAATCCAACGGCGGAAGCAGACGATACGCTGCTCATCGGGCGGGTCACGGATGCCGATGGAAATGTGACGGCTACCCTGGTGAACTATGCATGCCATCCCACGACACTGGCGTGGGACAATCGGCTCCTGTCCCCGGATTACGTGGGCGCCATGCGCGAATTGGTTGAAAGCCGCACCGGTGGTTTGGTGCTGTTCCTGCAGGGTGCTTCCGGCGAGTTGGCACCGGCGGAGCAATACGTAGGTGACACCGAAGTAGCGGACGCACACGGACGTCGGCTGGGTTACGCCGTACTTGCAACGTTGGAAGGCATGGGAAACAAAGAAACCATATTGAACTACAGCCACGTGGTGGAGTCGGGTGCGTCATTGGCCGTATGGAACCGGCGGAAGATGGCCCCTTCGGCGCAGATAGCAGCCGTACGATCGCAGGTAGCTATGCGGTTGAAAGATATGCCCACTTTATCTGAAATCGAAGCTCAGTGGTTGGCCTGTACAGATCTGGTACTGAAAGAACGATTGTGGCGGAAGAAAGAGATCCGGAAAACGGTGGGTGAAGGGGATACTTCCGCCATGCCCCTGTGGGTGTGGCGTATCGGGAATGCCTGTTTGGTGGGGCAGCCCAATGAGGCGTATTCCGGTTATCAGCAATCGGTACGTGCCGCATGTGCTCCGGTGCCAGTCTCGGTGATCAATATTGTCAATGGCTATGCGGGTTACCTTCCTCCCGAAGACCGGTATGGTGACGACATGTATGCCGTTTGGCAAACTCCTTTTGCTGCCGGCGCGCTGGAGCAACTGGAGAAACAGACCATCGATCTATTGAAGCAGATTTTAAGTTAACTTTTTGACCCAATGGTTTCTAATTTTACAACACTTGATATGTTAATATTTGCGGTCTACTTGCTGGGGATCGTAGGCCTTGGTGTGTTTGCCTCTCGCAAAGGCAAGGATACCAATCGAGATTATTTTTTGGCGGGCGATAAGCTTCCCTGGTGGATGGTGGGAGGGAGTATTATTGCTGCAAATATCAGCAGCCACCAACTTGTGGGTGTAATGGGGGTGGCATATGACCGTGGGTTTGTGGCAATGGTGGTGGAGTGGGGCGCTATTCTGATTGGTTTTAATGCGTTGTTATGGATTTTTCTTCCTTTTTATTTGCGCAATGGCTTTTACACTATGCCAGAATTTTTGCAGCGGCGATTTGGGGCGACATCGAAGACCATTTATGCACTGTTGGTATTGCTTACCTATATTTTTGTCGAGATCAGTGCCGTACTTTATCTCGGTGCGCTTTCGCTTCATGCATTGCTGGGCATCCCAATGTCTACAAGTGTAATCGCTCTTGCAGTGGCTACGGGAGTCTATACCGTTTTGGGAGGCCTTAGGGCTGTTATCTGGACGGAAATGGTGCAACTGGGCGTATTGATTCTGGGTATGATTGCGCTTTCTTTTACAACCATTGACGCTGCGGGCGGGTTTTCGGCGGTGCTCGAAACTACAAAAGATTGGAAATTGATGATGCCAGCAGACGATCCGGATTTTCCGTGGACAATGTACTTGGGAGGGTTGTTATGTATCAGTGTGTTCTATAACGCGACGAATCAATTCATCGTGCAACGGACGCTGGCGGCAAAAAACGAATGGCATGCGCGGATGGGCGTGATTTTCGGTGATTATCTCAAATTTCTATTGCCGTTTTTAATTATTTTTCCTGCATTGGTAGCTCCTAAGTTGTTTCCCGATCTGGAGAAACCAGATTTGCTTTTCGCGATGTTGGTAGAACACTTGCTTCCCACGGGGCTGGTTGGGCTTGTGATGGCGGGGTTGATTGCGGCGGTCATGTCACATCTGTCCGGGGCAATCAATTCATGTACCACGATCTTGACGATGGATGTTTATTTGCCTTATATCCGCCCGAAAGCAACCGAAAAAGATTCCGTTCAATTTGGGAGGTTGTCTGGGATGGTGGTAATTGTATTGGGGATTGTATGCACGGGTTTATTGGCATTATATTCTGAGAAGCCGATATTTATCTATTTGATGAATGCATATGGCTATTTTACACCGGGTATTGCCACAATGTTTTTATTGGGGATTTTGTGGAAACGGACAACGCATGCCGGTGCGATTTCTGCAGGGTTGCTTACCGTTCCGCTTTCGCTTGCACTCGAATTTGCCTTTCCCGAAATGTCGTTTTTCAATCGTACAGGTATCGTGTTTTGGAGCTGTATGGCCGTTTGTGCACTAATCAGTTTCGTGACGAAACCGAAAACGGATGCGGAGTTGACTGGCCTTATTTGGAACAAAAGCAGTTTATCGCTACGCCCCGAGGAACGGGTCCAGCAACGGGGGCTACGAAATCCGTTTATCTGGTGGGCGCTGATTACGGTGGTTGTGTTATTCTTTTATGTCAAATTTGCTTAATACGATAAGGAACAGATGCAGGTTAACGATCAGATACGTATCGGGGTAGTGGGAGGGGGATTCGGTACCAGCTTTTATTTTCACCTTCACCCTCACAGTAAGGTAGAAGCCGTGGCGGCAATGTTACCCGAAGAGCGGGTTAGGCTACAGTCGACTTATGCGTGTTCAAAAGTCTATGGGTCACTGACCGAGCTGCTTAAAGATCCGTGCGTAGATGCGGTTGCGCTATTTACTCCCGCGCCGCTGCATGCACAGCATTCCGTGGAAGCACTTCATGCAGGAAAACACGTAATGTGTGCGGTCCCAGTGGGATTGAGTGTCGAAGAGTGCGCGATGGTAAAAGAAGCGGTCCGGCAAACTGGACTTACCTACATGATGGCCGAAACAAGTGTCTACCGGCAGGACACAATCTCTGCCAAACAGTTTTTCCGCGATGGTTTATTCGGTGAGCTGATGGCAGCGGAAGCAACCTACCACCATCCGGGATTGGAAGACTATTTTTTTGATGCGATGGGAAAACCTACCTGGAGACATGGGCTGCCACCGATGCTATACGGTACCCACTGCACTTCCTTTTTGATTGGGGTTACCGGTGAGCGCTTGGCATCCGTAAACTGCATCGGTTGGGGGGATGATAGCGCGCTGTTGAAAGGGAATCGGTATAACAACCCTTTCTGGAATGAAACGGCCTTGTTCAAGAGCGAACGGGGAATTGCGTTTCGCGTAAATATCAGTTGGAAAGGTGCGTTGCTTCCAACGGAGCGATGCGAATGGCATGGAGAAAAAATGAGCTTTTACAGTAAAGACCCCCGGGGTGTGGACGCTTTGGTGGTGAAGAGAACCCGGGCCATAGGGGCCGATGATGCAGGATTCCTTACCCATGAGCCATCCGTTGAATCTTACCGGCAACCGCTGTGGTGGCAAACTGAACTGTTACCTGAATCCCTTCGGATAGATAGCGGGCACTACGGATCCCATACGTTTATCACCCACGAATTTGTGAACGCTTTGATTCAGGGACGTGAGCCTGAGGTGGGAATCGAAGAAGCCATTGCTTATACCCTGCCGGGCATTGTAGCCCATGACTCAGCGTTGAGGGGTGGAGAGAGTTTAGCAGTTCCTACTTTTGACCAATTATAACCATGGGGCATGGGAAATCTCGAAAACAAATGGCAAATAGCCGTTCCGGTTGCCTGTACGCTCGGCGAAGGCCCCATTTGGGAATCGCATTTGAATCGACTGCTTTGGGTGGATATTTTAGAGGGGGTGATCCATGAATGGTATCCGGATTCAGGCATTCACCGGGCAAACCAATTTCCGTTTAAGATAGGAGCCATCGTATTTAACGCCGACGGCGCGATAATCGCCGCAACGGACCAGGGCTTTGTCTGGATCGACTTGGATACAAAAAAGACGGAAGTGATTGCCAACCCCGAGGCAGACCTCCCGAACAATCGCTTCAATGATGGAAAGTGTGACGTTAGGGGAAGATTGTGGGCGGGTACCATGGATGAGGTAAACGGTCAACCCGGAGCAGGCAAACTGTACATGTTGGATCACGATGGCAGCGTCGATGTAAAAATCGATCGGGTTACCTGCTCAAATGGATTGGCATGGAATCATGACAACAAGGTATTTTATTACATCGACACGCCTTCCCGACAAGTTGTTGCGTTCGATTTTGAGGCGGAAAACGGGGAGATTACCAACAGCAGGACAGTTATCCAGATTCCTGAAACCGAAGGCTTGCCAGACGGCATGGCTATTGACAAAGAGGGAATGCTTTGGATAGCCTTATGGGGAGGAGGTAAGGTGGCCAGGTGGAATCCCCACACGGGAGAAAAAATAGGGGAAATCCCACTTCCTGTCACTCAGGTAACCTCCTGTGCTTTTGGTGGGAAAGACCTGAACGACTTGTACATCACTTCGGCCAAGGCCAATTTGGATGCTGACAGTTTAAAAAATCAACCGTATGCCGGTTGTTTGTTTGTAGTCAACGGGTTGACTGTCAGTGGATATGAGCCGCATCGTTTTTTGGTAAAAAGAAACGCCAACCGATCGCATTAGACCCACGCGATAACGCTGAACAGGCGGACGTATTTGATGTGGCCCTCTTGTTCATTGCCGTTCCGATCGAAGCTGTTGTACAAACGCCAGCGTTACCATAGCCGTCTACTCAGTCCTTATGGCTTTAATCGGGTTCTCCCGCGCTGCGCGGAGAGACTTACCACATACGGTAATGGCGGCAATGACGAATGCGGCAAAACCGGCTAAGGCAAATACCCACCATTCGATCGCCGTTCGGTACACGTAGTTTTCGAGCCACCTGTTCATCATCCACCAACCCAGTGGGAAAGCTACTAAAAAGGATATACCTACCAGCTTGAGGAAATCTTTTGATATCAATAAAATGATATTACTTACACTTGCTCCGAGTGTTTTCCGGATGCCGATTTCTTTCACTTTCGTTTCGGCCGTGTAAGTGACCAGCCCGAACAAACCGAGGCAGGAAAGTAGGATGGCCACACCGGCAAAGAGGTTGAACAATTTTCCGGCACGGATATCACTTTTGTACAGCGCATCAAAAGACTCGTCTAGAAATTGGTAATCGAATTCATAGTCTGCGTTGTGTTGTTTCCAAAGTTTCTCCACCGCTGCAAGCGCCTGTGTGGCTTGGGATCCCGTTGTCTTTACGTACATCGTATTCCATGACCAATCGGGATCCATAAACAAGATACAGGGCTCAATAGCCGTTTTCATATCCTTGAAATGGAAGTCTTTAAGGACACCAGCGATAATCCCCGGGTTATCATGGAAGGTAACGGGCTTACCGACCGGGTTGTCCAGGCCAATAATCTTAACCGCTGTTTCGTTCAGTAAGTAATGGTTACTATCCGCTGCTGTTCCCGTAAAACCTTTTCCTGCTACAAGTTCCATATTCATCACTTCCGGAAACGCGCGGTCTACGGACAGCTGGTTGATCATGAACGAGTTCATGTTTGCCGGTTTTCCCTCCCATTCCAGGTCGCCTGTAGAGCTCTGCACGTTTAATATACGTTGAGTGGATGCAGTTACACCCAGTATGCCGGGCTGCTGCTCCAGTTGTTGCTTGATGCCGTCGAAGTTTTTTCGGAAATTGTGACTTTCAAACGTAAGAATATTTTCTTTGGAATAGCCTAGATTCATGCTTCTGATGTACGCTAACTGCCTGCTGATAATGAGGGTAGCTACAATTAGGACGATCGAGCAGGTGAATTGAACGACGACCAACGCCTTTCGAAACCCGCTGTTCTTTCCAAGTCCCGGTATAATGCCTTTAAGTGCGAGTGCAGGATTGAAAGAAGACAGTATCAGCGCAGGATATACGCCTGCCAATATCAAGACAGCCAACAAAGACAAACCGAATATGGTCCACACGTTGCGATCCAATAAACTGAAAACCATTTCCTTTCCGGAGAGGCTGTTATACATGGGCATCAATGCATACAGTAATCCGATGGCAACGAGCATGGAAATGATAAATACCACAAAAGATTCAGCGATAAATTGCCAGAACAGATGCCCTTTATTGGCACCCACTACTTTGCGAACACTCACTTCTTTGCCTCTTCGGGTGGCGCGTGCAGTAACGAGGTTAACATAGTTAATACATGCAATAAGAAGAATCACAATGGCGACCAACGCGAAGATTTTAACTTGTTTCATTCCCTGCTCGTCACCATCAGCCGTATATAGATGATACGTGGTAAGCGGTTGCATCAGGTAGTTGAGATCTTTCCAGAAATCCGAAGGCTGGTTTTTCCGATGGATGTCAGCCAGTTGTTTGCCCACAGCGGCCGCGTCGGCATTGGCTTTGAGCAGAAAATAGGTTTGGTAATTGAGGTTACCCCAATCGGCATTCAGTGGATTGTTGGGTCTGTTTTCCGCCAGTACATCGAAAGGCATCATCAATGAAAATTGCAAACTGGAGTTTTTGGGCATGTCTTCCATGACACCCGTCACTTTGTAAGCATTACCCTCTTTTACCTGTAAAATTTTACCCATCGCGGGTTCTTTGCCAAAATATTTCTCGGCAGCGGTTTTGCTTAGAACGATCGACCGGTTATCGGGAAATGGTTGTGCTGGATTCCCTTCCAATAGGGTAAAGTCGAACAGTTTGAAGAAATTCTGATCAACGTACACACTGGCTTCCGTAAATTTTTTATCCTGATATTCCAGCAGGATGCTGTTGTTGAAGGTAGATGTGCGGCAAGCTTCTTCGATGGCAGGAATTTCAGCTTTTCCGAAAATGGCCAAGGGGGCGCTGGTGACAGGCCATAGCTGATCTTTGCTTTTCCCAATGGCGGCCGCCGCCACGTAAATACGGTCAGCTTTGCTGTGCATGCGATCGTAGCTTAGTTCGTCCGAAACCCATAACAACAATAATACAGAGGCTGCAAGGCTGATTGCGAGGCCAGCAATGTTGATAATCGCATATGATTTGCTCTTGACAAGTGTGCGGAAGGCGGTTTTGATGTAGTTTTTTAACATCTTTTCAGTGTTTGGTGATCTATATTTGTTGATCAATAACCCATTTTGTTTCAGCCACTCATCACTGACCACTGATCTCTTAATTCCTGATATTCAACTCCTGAACCCGATCATACGTTTCGTAGCTCGAAGTAACCACCTTATCCCCGGGTTCCAGGCCGCTGATCACTTCGTAATAATCGGGATTCTGCCGACCGAGCTGCACATCTACCCGGTACGCTGTTTTGCCATCTTCGGTAAGCTTGAATACCCAGTTGCCGCCGGTTTGCTGGTAGAATCCGCCTTTGGCCAACAGCACCGCTTTGGTTTCGTCGCTGAGTGCAAGGCGGATTTGTAGCGTTTGGCCACGCCGTATACCGTCGGGAACCTCATTTACAAACTCCATGTCAACCTGAAAACGGCCGCTGGTCACTTGGGTATATACCTTCTTGATGACTAATTTATAACTCTTGCCGGCAAATGAGAATTCACCTTCCAGATCGGGGTAGATACGGGAAATATAATGTTCATCGATATCCGCGCGGACTTTGAATCCGGTTAGTACGTCGATCTGGCCAAGGCGTTCACCGGCCGGTTTGTTTTGCCCGATTTCAGCATCGAATGAAGTGAGCTGTCCATCTACCGGTGACCGGAGGATGAGATCGCCTACCTTTTTACGCATCAGTTCCAAGGCGGACATGCCGCTGGCATACAGTTGTTTGTTTTGTTCGAGTGCTTGGACGCTCCGGATGGAATCTTGCTCAATGTTTTCACGGGTGAGCTTAATCCGCTGCACCTGGTAATCGTAGTTATTTTTAGCTTCTTGGTATTCCTGGCTGCCAATGGCTTTTTGCTCGTATAGCGTTTTGTTGAGGTCATATAAACGCTTGGCTTCTTTCAAGGCATTTTCGGCATCGGCCATCTGGTTGCGGTTGTCAATGGCGGTCTTCTGCGCATTGGTTTGGGCAATTTGCATTTGGGTCAGGTTGTTGTATACCTGCGTTTCCTGGGTCACCAAGCTCAATTCCAGGTCTGTATTGGAAAGCCGCATAATCGGGTCACCCTTTTTGAGTTTAGCCCCGTCTTCTACAAACTTCTCTTCCACCCTCCCGCCGACAGAGGCATCCAGAAAAATACTGGTAATGGGCAGTACAGTGCCATTTACAGGAATAAATTCACGGAAGGAATCTTCTTTGACCTCGGATATGGTAATGCGTTCCGCGTCTACGTTGAGCTTTGAATTGCCAGAAGTGAAATAGTAGCTGGCAAATATCAACGCCAAGATACCCACTCCCCCTACCACCAGGGTGATACGTTTACTGTTCCACTTTTTTTTCGGTAATGCTCTATCCATGTTTCTTTTTTGTGTTCGGTGATCGGTGTTCAGTGAATGCAGGGACGATTATGCACTGCAATTACTCACCACCGACCACTCATCACCCACCACCCCTATACAACGCCGTGCCAAAAATATAACTGATTTGAAAACAGTTTGTTGTGATCGGTTATAAAACAAAACTGTTCGGAATCGGACACCTGCTGTGCGGTAGCGGACAATGAGTGGGAAACAATTGCCAATATCATTTTCGTTGGTTAGTTTTGCGTACCCTGAAAATATGCAGACAAACCTTGGATTTAAGATTAGTGATTTATGTTTTTCAGACAGATAACCTCCGTATTCCTTACCATTATAGCAACATGCGGTCTCTTATATGCACAACCCACACCCGCGGATTCGTTCTTTGTTAAACAACATTACATCAAAAAAGAATTACGGATACCGATGCGCGATGGCATACACTTGTTTACGGCGGTTTATCTTCCGAAAGATACGACGAAGACTTATCCGATCCTTGTTATGCGTACGCCGTATAGTGTCGCTCCATATGGCGAAAGTCGTGACAAAGTGCCGCTTGGGCCAAACATGCAATTCACGCACGAGGGGTTTATTTTTGTTTATCAGGATATACGGGGCAAGTACCTCTCGGAAGGCGATTTCGTTGCCGTCCGCCCTTACATCCCGGACAAGCGGGGCCGACAGGATGTGGATGAAAGCTCGGACGCTTACGATACCATCGACTGGCTGCTGAAAAACATCAAGGGACATAACGGACGTGTGGGTATTTGGGGGATTTCTGCTCCGGGAGGATATGCAACGGCAGCATTGTTGGATGCCCATCCGAATTTAGTTGCTGTCTCGCCGCAGGCACCTGTGACAGATTGGTTTATGGGTGACGATCGCCATCATAACGGTGCTTTTATGTTGATGGGGTCGTTCTCATTCGTATCCTCCTACGGGCGGAAGCGTGACCGTATATCGGCAAATGGACTTGCGGGGTATGGAGGCTATGGTACGCCGGACGGCTATGATTTTTACTTGAAGCACGGTACCTTAAAAAATCTTTCACAGCTATTGGAACCGATAGAAAATCCATTGTGGGATGACCTCATGGGCCACGGCACGTACGATGCATTCTGGAAGGCCCGTACGCCGTTGCCCCATCTGAAAAATGTGCGGCCGGCCGTGTTGACGGTGGGCGGATGGTTTGATCAGGAAGATCTGTATGGTCCGCTGAAAACGCAGGCGGCCCTTGCGGGCCAAAGTCCGTCTACCGCTCAAACCTTTGTAATGGGGCCTTGGTACCACGGTACATGGGCAAGGGATAGAGGGGATTGGCTGGAAAATATTCCATTTGGTTCGGCAACTGGCGATTTCTACCGGGAGACCATTGAATTTCCTTTTTTCATGCATCACCTGAAGGGCAAGCCGGACCCGCATCTGCCCCCAGCCTATATTTTTGATACAGGTGCGCTCCGCTGGACAGCCTACGATCAGTGGCCACCTAAGCAGGCAATTTCCCGGAAACTCTACCTCCAGCCACAGGGGAAGCTAGCCCCGACCTCTCCTGTACCGGACAGTACAAATGAATTTGCAGCTTACTACAGTGATCCGAATCGTCCGGTTCCTTACACGGCAGAAACTCGGTTGTTGCGCGGGCGGGAATACATGGTGGAAGACCAGCGTTTTGCCGCCCGGAGGCCCGATGTACTGGTGTTTGTTTCCGAACCCTTGGAAGCGCCTTTGCAGCTAGCCGGACGGTTGACCGCTAATTTATTCGTCAAGACCACTGGAACGGATGCCGATTTCATTGTCAAATTGATTGATGTGTTTCCCAACGATATGCCGAATCATCCGGAAAAGTCCGATGCGGTTATGGGTGGATACCAACTTATGGTGCGGGGTGAAGTGATGCGGGCAAAATTCCGCGACAGCTTTGAACAGCCAACCCCGCTTGATACAACGGCCGTGAATCGTGTCTCTTTCGATATGCAGGATGCAGCGCATACCTTCAAGAAAGGACACCGGATTATGGTGCAGATCCAAAGTTCCTGGTTTCCGTTGGTAGATCGGAATCCACAACAATTTATAGATATTTATCAGGCGGACGCATCGGATTTTAGGCCTGCTTGGCATCGTGTGTTTTTTACGCCGGAATATCCGTCGAATATCGACATCATGGTCGTTGAATAGCATTATAATAGATATGAAAACAATCAAATACCTACTTATCCTTTGCTGGTTACTGACCGGCGTTTTCGCCGGAGCGCAGGAAGCGGATTTATCCTATGCCAGGCATATTGTGAAAAAACTGGCTTCACCCGGATTCAACGGTCGCGGTTACCGGAAAGACGGTGATAAAAAAGCGGCTGCTTTTATTGCAAAGACATTCGAGAAGCAGGGAGTGGCGCCTTTATTCGGCGATACCTACTATCAGCCTTTCGAATTGGGAGCCAATACGTTTCCGGGAAAGTTGCGCGTGGCACTCAACGACAGGAATTTAAAGCCGGGTGTAGATTTTATCGTTTGGTCGGGAAGTCCGGCTGTCAAAGGACAATTTCCGGTGAAGGTCATTAAACGCAGCGACCTGTACGGGACGTTGTCGGATGCGGCTCAATATGCAGATGGCGCGCACTACCTATTGATCGATAATCGGAAAGACGAGCATGAAACCATGGAACAGGCGGAAAAAGCAAATGCCGCCATTCTGCATTTGCGGAATGCAACGGAGCTATCCTTGCCGGGTGTCATTGTATACGATAATGCCAAGCTTACGTGGTCATCTCAGACCAAGCCGAGTGCCCGGCCCGTGATATTTGTAAACCAACCGTCTATCGATCCGGTGACCGTCACGTCGGTGGTGTTGGATGTGGAGTCGGTTTGGACACCAGCTTATGAAACGCAAAATGTAGCCGGTATCATCCGGGGAACCACAACACCGGATTCATTAGTTGTGGTATGCGCGCATTATGACCATCTAGGCCGTATGGGAAAGAAAAACTACATTCCCGGAGCCAACGACAATGCCAGTGGGACGGCATTTATTCTGGACCTTGCCCGGTATTATGCTGCTCATCCACCCGCGTACACCCTAGTTTTTATTGCCTTTTCCGGTGAAGAATCCGGGCTTTTGGGATCCAAAGCTTTTGTGAAAAATCCACCGTTTGATTTGTCTACTATCAAATTTCTGATCAATTTTGATATGGTAGGTACCGGGGAAGATGGAATGACGGTAGTCAATGCGCCCATGTTTCCCGAGGCGTTCAGCAAGTTGGTAGCCATCAATAAGGATAAAAACTATTTGAAGGCGGTAAATAGCCGTGGGGAATCCTGCAACAGTGACCATTGCCCATTTTATGAGAAAGGAGTGCCCAGCTTTTTTATATACACACAAGGAGGAATTGCCGCATACCACGACATCCACGACCGGTATGAAACGCTTCCTTTCACGGCATTTGCGAACCTGAAACAATTGATCATTGATTTCTTTGAATAGCGTTTTCAGTCGGGTTTACAGGATATCCACCAACTTTTCAAATGCCATCCCCCGCGATGCTTTGAGCAATATAAGCGCTCCCTGTATCGGATGTCTGCGCAGAGCCTCAGCAGCTTCTTCGGTCGTTGCGTAAAATTCCGCACCTGTGTGGCGATGCTGGTAAAATGCCTTTCCGACAAGCATGATGCGGGAGGCATCTACTGAACATGCCTGCGCGGCGACGTTGCCATGTTCTTCGTATGAATCTTCGCCAAGCTCAAACATGTCGCCGAGGATGATCACCTTTTTGTCGCCTTTTAGCATGCGCAGGTTTTCCAATGCAGCAGCCATGCTGCTGGCATTGGCGTTGTAATAATCGCGTATGACGATGTTGTGTGCCGTTTTGGTGAGTTGTGAACGGTTGTTGTTGGGCTGATAGCTTGCTATTCCCTGATTAATTTTTTCAGGGGATAAACCGAAATAGAGGCCGATGCAGGCGGCAGCGAGGATATTTTCTGTATTGTAGGACCCTGTAAGCTGAGTACGCACCCTATGCGGGGCCGTACTTCCGCTGGAGGCCCATTTTAATTCAAGCAAGGGGTTGGCTGCGATCAACTCACCCACAAGTTGGTTGTCAGGTGAGTAGCCATAGGTGATTATGTGATCTATGTTCCGCGCAGCAGCCATCTCCCGGAGCAGCGGGTTATCATGTTGCAGAAATAAGGTGCCGCGGTGGGCGGCAAGGTAATCGTAGAGTTCGCCTTTTGCTTTTTTTACCCCGTCAAAGCTGCCAAACCCCTCCAAGTGCGCTTTTCCGACGTTGGTGATCAGGCCGTGGGTAGGTCGGGCAATCCCGCAGAGGAATGCGATCTCCCCGATGTGATTGGCACCCATCTCGATGATGGCTATTTCCGTTTGCCGGGAGATGGATAAGATCGTCAGCGGCACGCCGATGTGATTGTTTAAGTTGCCCTTTGTGGCGTAGGTGTTAAATTGCTGTGACAACACGGCGTGGATCAGTTCTTTGGTGGTCGTTTTTCCGTTCGTACCGGTAATGCCGATAAAGGGAATCTGAAGCTGGTCGCGATGATGCCTGGCTAAATCATGCAGGGCCGTCAATACATCCGGAACGAGCAGAAAACGGTCGTCTGTTTGATATTGAGCCTCGTCGATGATGACATAGGACGCTCCTTTTTCAAGTGCTTCGGCGGCAAATGCGTTGCCGTTAAAATGTTCTCCTTTCAACGCGAAGAATAAGCTTTGGGGTTGTATATTGCGCGTATCCGTACTGATAGCCGGATGTTTCAGAAAATAGGCGTATAGCGATGCGGGTTCCATGGTACAAGTTTAGCTAAAAAGTAGGTAAGTTGGGAAATAACCTCCCCGGAAGAAGTGGAGTAGTACACTTCTTCCGGGGAGGCAAGGTTATAGGTATTTTGCTTCTTTAGCGATCTAACAGATGTTTGTACCGGATCAGTGCTTCTACGTAGTAATAATCGGCATAAGACAAGGGTACATCAATTTCACTATTAGCAGGGAAATGTCCGGTGGAATGCATCAGTAGGAAACCGCCGTTGGTGCCTATCGGTGCCTTATATGTGGCAGAGGAGAGGCTGGTAAGCATATGTTCGGCGGCTTTGAGGTAACGTTTTCTTTCCTTGCCCCTGACCATGCCCGATAGCTCAAGCAGTGCCGATGCGGTAATGGCTGCCGCCGATGCATCCCGCGGCACATCCGGACCGGAAACACTGTAATCCCAATACGGAATGCCGTCTTCGGGAAGATTGGGCTGATCCAGTATGAATGCTGCAATTTTGCGGGCTTGATTCAGGTATGCCTTATCGTGAGTATCCCGGTACATCATCGTATATCCGTAGAGCCCCCAGGCTTGTCCACGTGCCCAGGCCGATTCATGGTGAGCTCCCTGATGGGTATGCTTGTGGCGTACGGCACCGGTCTCGGGGTCATAGTCGATGACATGATAGGAGCTGTTATCTGGTCGGAAGTGGTTTTTGAGTGTGGTATTGGCGTGTATTTTCGAGATGTCTGCATATTTGGGATTTCCCGAAACGCGCGATGCCCAATTCAGGAATTCGAGGTTCATCATGTTGTCAATAATAACCGGAAATTTCCAACTGTCACTGTTATGATCCCAGGAGCGGATGCAACCGACAGTTGAGTTAAAACGGGAGGCTAGCGATTCTGCGCCTGTAAGCAGGACATCGCGGTAATATGTGTTCCCGGTAAGCCGTAAGGCATTGCCAAAACTGCAATACAGCATGAAGCCCAGGTCGTGTGTACCTTTGTTGTCCTTTTCCTTTTCCAGTAACTGAAGCCGTTTTTCCGCTTCCTTTAACAGATCTGCGTCTTTGCTATATTCATAGAGATATAACAACGTGCCGGGATAAAATCCAGAAATCCAGGAATTGCTTTTTGCGGTAGCTAAGGAATCGTTGGCTTTGTCAAACGTGCGGGGCAGTACACCGTCCGGCACCCGCGTCATCAAGGTTTTGTATTGTGCGACGGCAT
>Ga0164243_10002825_pt1 | contig 28265 bp, 30 predicted proteins | sample OricompcompostOP_FD_108781 | JGI IMG/M metagenome (GOLD analysis project Ga0164243, IMG submission 108781) | Organic Plus compost microbial communities from Emeryville, California, USA - Original compost - Organic plus compost (OP) | ecosystem: Engineered > Solid waste > Mixed feedstock >... | reverse complement strand
TGATCTGATCGAAGTCGCGATTCAACTTGGTGAAGAGCGGCAGCAATTGCTCGTCCTTGCCCCGCTGATCCCAATCCTTCAGCACGATATAGACGACACCCGCGTTCGATAACGTTGCGTTGTTGTCGAGCGCCGACACGCCGGCGATGGACAAGGCGCTCTCCACCCCCGGCGTCTTACGCGCGATGTCGGCAACCTGCGTCAACACCTCGTTGGTGCGCTCGAGCGACGCGCCATCCGGCAATTGCACGGTGGCGAGCAGATAGCCCTGATCCTCGATCGGCAGGAAGCCTGTCGGAATGCGCGAGAGGCCATAGCCGGCAGCGCCGATGATCACCAATGCAATCACCGAGGCGATGCCCGCGTGCCGCACCATGCCGCCGATCAGCCGCAGATAGCCGCGCTCACAGGCGCCATAGATGCGGTTGAAGCCGCGGAAGATGACATTGCGCTTCTCCTCCGGCACCGAGGGCCGCAGCCACAAGGCGCATTGCGTCGGCTTCAGCGTTGCGGCGTTGATGGCGCTAAGCAAGGCGGTGGCCGCGATCACCAACGCGAATTGCGCATACATCTGTCCGGTAAGGCCCGGCAGGAACGCAGCCGGGATGAACACCGCCATCAGCACCAGGGTGATGCCGACGATCGGCGCGAACAATTCGTCCATCGCCTTGATCGCCGCATCATGGCCATTCATGCCGCGCTCGATATTGTGCGCGGCGCCCTCCACGACGACGATCGCGTCATCAACGACGATGCCGATAGCCAGCACCAGCGCGAACAAAGTCGAGAGATTGACGGTGAAACCCAACGCCGCCATCGCCGCAAAGGCGCCGATGATCGTCACCGGCACAGTCGTCGCCGGCACCAGCATCGCCCGCCAATCCTGCAGGAACAACACGATGACGATCAGCACCAGCACCGCGGCCTCGATCAGGGTCTTGTAAACTTCGTTGATCGAGGCGTTGACGAATTTCGTGGTGTCGAACGGGATGCTGCTGGCAACACCTGGCGGAAAGGCCTTGGCGAGCTCCGCCATTTTCTTGTCGACGGCCTGCTTCACCTGCAGTGCGTTTGCACCGGGTGACTGGAAGATGCCGAGCGCGGCCGCTGGCTGTCCGTCCTGTGTGAAGATCTGGCTATAGGTCTGGGCGCCGAGTTCGACGCGGCCGACATCGCGGATACGGGTGAGTTGACCGCCGGCACCCTCGCCGGTTTTCACCACGATATTCTCGTATTCGCTGACCTCGCTGAGGCGGCCCGAGATATCGATGGTGTATTGGAAATTCTGTCCCGATGGCGTCGGCGGCGCGCCGATCTGGCCCGCGGTCACCTGCTGGCTTTGCGCCTGCACCGCCTGGATCACATCGCTCGGCGTCAGCGAACGCGCCTTCAGCTTCTCCGGATCGAGCCACACGCGCATCGAATATTGGCCGGCGCCAAACACGGTGACGTTGCCGACGCCCGGCACGCGGGAGAGTTCGTCGCGCAGGCTGATGGTGCCGTAATTGGCGAGATAGAGGCTGTCGCGGCTCTTGTCCGGCGAGGTGAGCGTCACGAACATCAGGATCGCGGTGGACTTCTTCTGCACCGTGACGCCCTGCGCCTGCACCGCCTGCGGCAGCGACGACAGCGCACTCGACACGCGATTTTGCACCAGCACCTGCGCGAAGTTCAGGTCGGTGCCGATCTTGAAGGTCACCGTCAGCGTATAGGTGCCGTCCGCCGCGCTGGTGGACTGCATGTAGATCATGTCTTCGACGCCGTTGACCTGCTGCTCGATCGGCAAGGCCACAGTATCGACGACGACGCGTGCGCTCGCGCCGGGATAGCGCGTCTGCACCTGCACGGTCGGCGGCGTGACATTCGGATATTGTGCGACCGGCAGATTGATCAGCGCGACCAGGCCGATCACGACCATCAGGATCGCGAGAACGTTGGCGAGAACCGGACGCTCGATGAAAAATTTCGAAATCATCTCGTGTGTCGCATCCGAAGTTCGCTCGACCCCGCAGCGCCCTCGTTAGCGAACTTCGGATGCGAGGACACGAGTATGCTTTCCTTTTTCATCTGGTTCGGTTCAGAAGCTCCCGCCGGGAGTCCGCGGAGATTACGACGGAGGCTTCTGAACCAACACATGAGTTGCTCCGCCTATTTCGACGGTGCTGCGGCCGCCGCCTGAAGCTTCGGATCGACTTTCTGACCTGGAATCGCGCGCATCAGGCCATCGACGACAACACGATCGTCCGGCTTGAGCCCGCTCAAAATCACCCGCATCGATCCGGATTGCTGGCCCGGCTCGACCTTGCGCTGCTCGACCATGTTGTCGTCATTGACGACGAGCACATAGCGGCCGCCCTGATCGCTGCCGAGCGCCGCATCGGGAACGAGCAGCGATGGCCGCGCCTGTCCCGGCACCCGTACGCGGACGAAATAGCCCGGCAACAACGCGCCCTTGGCATTTTCCAGCACGCCGCGCACGGCCAGCGTGCCGGTGCCTTCCGTCACCGTCGGCGCGGCATAGTCGAGCTTGCCGTCATGCGGGAATCCGGTTTCGGTCTGCAAACCGACCTGAACCGGATAATTGAGCACATCGTTGGTCTTCTCGCCGCGTTTGGCGCGCTCCGCACGGATGCGCAGCACATCCTGCTCGCTGACATTGAAATTCACCCAGATCGGATCGAGCTGCACGATGGTGGCGAGCTTGGTCGGCGTGTTGTTGGCGCCGACATATTCACCGACCGACACCAGTCGTGCCGTGACGACGCCATCGAAGGGCGCAGTCACTTGCGTATAGCCATAGTTGATCACGGCGAGCTCGGTGTTGGCTTGCGCCTGTTCAAGATTGGCCCTGTCGGTGTCGCGCTGGGCAAGCGCCCTGTCGTAATTGGCCTGAGTCGACACACCGCGCTTCTGCAAATCGGCCTGCCGGTCGAACTCCTGCTGCGATTGCAGCACCTGAGCCTTCGCGGCGTCTTCCGCCGCCTTGGCCTGATCCACTTTGACCCTGTAGGGCTCGGGCTCGATCAGGAAGAGCGGCGCCCCCTTCTTCACGCGCGCACCATCCTGATACTGGATCGCCTGCACGAAACCCGGAATGCGCGCGACCAGATCGACCGTGTTCACAGCCGAAAGCGTGCCGGTCTCTTCCAGATAAGCGGTGACGCTTTGCTGCAGCGGATTGGCGACGATCACCTGCGGCGGCGGTGGCGGCACATATCGATTGGGCTCTTCACAGCCCGTGAGAAAAACGGGAGCGACAATGGCTAACCAAAGCAGATCTCTGACCCGGCGCATAAAGAACAATCCCGCGCCGACGGAACTTTGGCAAGCATCAAAAACAAAACCGGCGCCACACGGCGCCGGTCTAAACAAATTTTGTATACAGCTTATGAACTTGCGTTCAACACCGTCACAGCACGACGGTTTTGTGACCAGCACGAGATGTCGTTACACACCGCGACCGGCCGCTCCTTGCCGTAAGAGATCGTGCGCATGCGCTGCGGGTTCACACCGCGCGACGCGAGATATTCACGCACGGTCTGGGCGCGCCGCGCACCGAGGGCGATGTTGTATTCGCGCGTACCGCGCTCGTCGGCGTGACCTTCGATCGTGAAGGTGTATTGGGAGTAGCGATTCAGCCACTGCGCCTGATTGTCGAGCGTCGCACGCCCTTGGGGCGTGAGGGTGGTCTGATCGGATTCAAAGAAGACGCGATCACCGACATTGACCACGAAATCCTGCTGGCTGCCTGGGATCGCAGCACCACCGGCTCCACCAACCTGATCGCCCGGCTTGTTCGCACAAGCGGACACCGCAAGCGAAGCGGCGAGGACACCAATCACGCTCAACAGGCGCAGGGACCGTCTGGCAAAAATCATCCCGGTGACTCCATTTACTTTACCGGACACTTTCGAAAGGTCTTAACCCGCGTTCGTTAAGCGAACGTTCCATCAACCTTGATCAGACCTTGCGAAGTACCCCCAACGGCGACCGATCGTCGCAAACCATTGTTAATGGTTAGCAGACGGTTAACGCCGAAAATACGGCAAAAAGGCCTTTTTTAGCGGGCAGTGGCGGGGTGTGACCGACAGGCCCCACCCCATGGGCGGGGTGGTTAGGACAGAAGCGGCGACCAGGCCGGATCTGATGCAAAACTGGGCGTCGGAATGCGCTGCTCGTTCCGGCCGGTGATGTCGACCGAATAGAGCGAGGGGCCGCCGCCGGCATCGCGGAAGAACATCAGCACGCGCCCGTTGGGCGCGAAGGTCGGGCCTTCGTTATGGAAGCCTTCGGTCAGGATGCGCTCGCCCGAGCCATCGGTCCGCATGATGCCGATGGCGAAACGGCCGCCGCCTTGCTTGGTGAAGGCGATGGCGTCGCCGCGCGGCGACCAGACCGGCGTCGAATACGAGCCTTCGCCGAAGCTGATGCGCTGAGCGTTGCCGCCGGTCGAGGGCATCACGTAGATCTGCTGCGAGCCACCGCGGTCGGATTCGAAACAGATCCGCGTGCCGTCCGGCGAATAGGATGGTGCCGTGTCGATCGCCGGCGACTGCGTCAGGCGCGTGGTATTGCGCGAGCGCAGATCCATGGTGAACAGATTCGAGTTCGAGCCCTGTTGCAAACTCATGATCACGCGCTGTCCGTCGGGCGAGAAGCGCGGCGAGAACGTCATGCCGGGGAAGTTGCCGACGATTTCGCGCTGGTTGGTCTCGATGTTGAGCAGGTAAACGCGTGGATCGCCCTGCCCGAACGACATGTAGGTGATTTCCTGCGTCGACGGCGAGAAGCGCGGCGTCAGCACGAGATCTTCGCCGCGGGTCAGATAGCGCACATTGGCGCCGTCCTGATCCATGATGGCGAGCCGCTTTATGCGACGATCCTTTGGACCACTCTCATCGACGAAAACGATGCGCGAATCGAAATAGCCCTTCTCACCCGTGAGACGCTCATAAATCGCGTCGGAAATGATGTGGCCGATGCGGCGCCAATTGTCCGGCGTCGTGAAATATTGCTGGCCGGCCTGCTGCTGGCCGGCGAACACGTCCCAGAGGCGGAATTCGGCGCGCAGGCGGCCATCACCCTGCCGCGTGACGCGGCCCGTCACCAGCGCCTGCGCATTGATCGCGCGCCAGTCGGGGAATTTCGGCGCGACATCGGGATTGGAGATCTTTTCGATATAGGCCGCCGGATCGATCGGCGCGAACAGGCCGGAGCGGCGCAGATTGTTGGTGATGATGCCGGTGACGTTGCGCGCGACTTCCGCGTCCGGCCCGGTTCCGCCCGCGAAGTCCGGCAAGGCGATCGGCATCGGCTGGATGTTGCCTTGCGTCACATCGAGTTTCAGCACCGCGTGGGCGGAGCGGATGCCTGCGGCGGCGGCCAATGCGGAGCCGGCTCCGATCGTCAGCAGGCGGCGGCGCGTGAGCGCCGGGGAAGGAAGAAGAAACGGTGTTTTCAGCATCGATGAATATTCACTGGTGAATTGTGAAACGGGTCAGCCTCGGTACATCTCACGTGGATCGAAACGCACTTCGACGTCCGACCAGAGGTCGTATTTCGCAATCGGCATCTTGTACGGCGCGCAGCGCTTGATCGCGCGGCGGGCCGCTTCGGCGGCGACCTGGAATTGCGGATGATTGCCGCGATTCATGACCTGGGGTTCGGACGAAACACTGCCATCGCGATTGAGCTGCAGCCGAACATCGACGATCAATTCACGCGCTTCCAGCGCACCGGGCGGCGGATTCCAGCACGCCTGAATCTGCGCACGCAAGGCATCGATGTCGCTCTGCGACAATGTGGCGGCGCTGCCGGTCGGCGTGCCGAGCGAGGCCGTGCGATTGATGGTCTCGCCGGTCGCGGCCTGGCGCTGCGGGTCGCGCTTGTCAAGCAAAGCAGAAATCTTCGACGGGTCGAATTTGGGCTGCGGCTTCGGCGGTTCCGGCTTCTTCGGCGGTGTCGGCACCGGCTTGGCTTCGGCCTGCTTCTTCTCGTCCTTCTTCTTGCTGTCGTCCTTCTTCAGGGCTTCGGCAATGGGATCGGTTTTGGGTTCCGGCTTTTTCGGCTCGGGCTTGGCTTCCGCCTTGGGCTGCGGCTTCGGCGGTTCCGGCTTGGGCTCTGGCTTGTTTTCGGGCTGCTCGACCGGAGGTGTCGGCTCGTTCTTGGTCGCCTCGATTTCCTTTTTCTCGGTGACCTTCTGGACCGGCTCGGGTGTCGGCTTCTTCTCGCCCTGCTTCTCGACCAGCGGCTTCGGCGTATCCTGCTTCTTCGCGGTCTTGGAGCCTTGGGTCATCTGAGTGAACTCGGTGGTCGAGATGATATCGACCGGCACCGAATCGGACGGCGCGGATTGCAGCGGATTGGCACTGAAGGTCAGCACCGCCCACAGCAACACGCTGGCATGCGCCACGCTCGATATGGTGAGGCCCGTCCTCATCCCCTGACGATCTTCACGTCCCCTGCTCGACCTCGGTCACGAGCGCGACCCGGCGGAAACCTGCCGCGGACAGCCGTCCCATCACCCGCATCACCGTACCGTAATTCACGCCCTTGTCGCCACGCACGAAGATTCGCTCCTCTGTGCCGCCGCGTGCATCCGTGATCGCCTTCAGTTTCGGCACCAGCTCGTCGACCGCGATCTCGGTATTCATCAGGTAGACCTCGCCCTTGGTGTTCACCGAAACCGTCAACGGCTCGCGATCCTGATCAAGGCTCTTGGCCTGCGTCTGCGGCAGATCGATTTGCACGCCGACAGTCAGAAGTGGCGCCGACACCATGAAGATGATCAGCAGCACCAACATAACGTCGACCATCGGGGTGACGTTGATTTCGGCCATGACCGGCTTGCGGTTATGCCGCCGCCGTCCCCCGACCCCCGCGCTGCCGCCTCCAGCCATTCCCATCGTGCACTACCTTCCCGTCACGTCCCACGTTCGTCGATCTGACGCGACAGGATTGCGGAAAACTCGTCGGCGAACCCTTCCAGGCGGTGCGCCTGTTTGTTCACCTCGGCAACGAACTTGTTATAAAAAATCGTCGCCGGGATGGCGGCAACGAGGCCAATTGCTGTTGCGAACAACGCCTCGGCGATACCGGGCGCCACCACAGCGAGCGACGTGTTCTTGGATGCGGCGATCGACTGAAAGCTGTTCATGATACCCCAGACGGTACCGAACAGGCCGACGAACGGGCCGGCGGAACCGACGGTGGCCAGAACCAGAAGGCGGCGTTCGAGTCGGTCGATCTCGCGGGTGATGGTCACATCCATCACCTTGTCGATTCGGGTCTGCAGGCCGGCGAAGGACTTGGCATGGCCTTCGAAGCTGCGCTTCCATTCCCGCATGGCGGCGACAAACAGCGCGGCCATCGAATGTGTCGGACGGGCCGAAAGCGAGCGATAAAGCTCCTCCAGCGACTGGCCCGACCAGAACGCCTGCTCGAAGCGATCCATCGCCCGCCGGGTGCGCGCGAACAGCAGCAATTTGTCGATGGCGATGGCCCAGACCCAGACCGAACAGGCCAGCAGACCGATCATCACCAGTTTGACGACCCAATGCGCCTGCATGAACAGGCTGAAGATCGAAAGATCGGCGGTAACCGGCAGGGCCGACTGCGCCACGTCGGCTGGATTCATGAATCTGTCCTCTTCGGAATTACGTTCCGCACGTCGTCTCGCTCGCATCGGCTCGACCGCTTTGCGCGCCATGCCGACCAAACGGGAAAACGGAGGCACCGAACGAGGCGCTGCGCATTCCCGATTGTCACGAAGACGACGCCGTTCACCACCCCGGCATACCGACGAAATCCCCGTGAAACTTGGCCAAACTAGGGCGCAAAACGAAGCCCTTGCCCGGAGTAACCAGCGCTCATTGTGGTTAAGGAAGGGTTACGATCTTGCGACGGTTTTTTGCGGAAACGGGGCTGCCGCTCGTCGAATCTCGCGCAAAAAAACCGCCCGCCGCGACAACGCGGCGGGCGGTACGCACATGACTGAGATTCGAAGAGAGACCGTTACTGGCCTTGCGGCGCAGGCGGAGGCGTATTTCCGCGACTGCGGCGATCGGCCATGAACTGATCGAACTCCGCCTTGTCCTTGGCTTCGCGCAGGCGCGTCAGAAAGTCCTGGAACTCCCGCTGCTCTTCCTCAAGCCGGCGCAGCGTTTCAGCGCGATAATCATCAAACGCCCTGTTGCCCGACGACGGCGGTGACCAGAGGCCGCCGCCAAAACCAGAACCGAAGCCCTGTCTGCGCTCACGCATGCGGTCCATCCTCTCCTGCATGCGGTTCATTTTGGCCTGCCAACGTTCCATGCCGTAGCGACTGCAACCCATCCGTCCGCTCCATAGTGAGAAGGCCAGAAGAGTGAGACCGATCGGCCACCAAACAATGAAGCCGAGAACCGTCGCAGCGATCCAGGCGGGCCGGCCGTACTCGTCGATCTTGTCCGTGAGAGTCATTGCATCCTCATGGCCTAGATGTGAATGTTAATAACATTCACATAGCTTCGCCCCGATTAGGTGTCAAGAACTGGCCAGTGGCGGAACCCTAATTTCCGTGCAGGCCGAGACCGGTGAGATAGACAAGCACCCCTGCTTCCAACAGGTCCTCCGCCGACATCGGGACCGATCTTTGTGCCCCATCGCCGCGGGCGAACAGCGAGGCAATGCCGTGAGAAAGCGCCCAAACATGCAGAGCCATCATCAGTGCTGGCGGCCGTTTCCCTTGCGGTAACAATGCCGCGAGCACTTCGCAGGCGTTGCGCACAACGGCGAAGGCGCGATCTCCCGCCGCACGTAATTCCGGGCTGGCATTGGCCGGAATGCCGGCTTCAAACATCGCCGAATAGAACGCCGGCTCCGACCGGGCGAAGGCGAGATAGGCTTTGCCCAGACGCTCGAACGCCGTCTTTGGGTCGGGCTTGCCGTCGTTCCAGGCCTGCACCAGCCGCTGCTCGAATTGCTCGAAGCCGCGCCGTGCGACATCGGCCAAGAGTTCATCGCGATCGCGATAGTGGCGATAAGGCGCGGCCGGGCTGACGCCGGCCCAGCGGGCCGCGTCGGCAAAGGTGAACCCAGCCGGGCCTTTTTCGGCAATCAGATCGAGCGCCGCCCGCACCAAGGCTTCCTTCAGGTTGCCGTGGTGATAGCCGCGCTCGCCGTCGCCGCCGCGTTTCCAATTCATGTGAAGGGCATTAACATGCGTCGCTGTGCCGCGTCGATGGTTCTTCCTCTTTCGCTCACTCCCGCGCTCGGATCGCGCCTGCGCGCGTCCGGGTGCGGGAATGAGCGGGAATTTAGAGTTCTGGGTCCCCGCTTTCGCGGGGACCAACGGAAAAAATCAAAGTCCCTGGCGCAGCCGTTTTAACGCTCGTGAAAACACGCCGTTATCGGCATTGGCTCTGGCCAGCACCAATGCGCCCTGGATGCCGAGTATGACATGCTCAGCCCGGTCTTTTGCCTGGGCCGGCGTCATACCCTGCCGGCGCAGCGCCTTGGCCAGTGCCTCCTGCCAGGCGATGAAATAACCGCGCAGCCTTTTGCCAAAGATGTCCCGCGCGGCACCCAGCGCGAACACGCCGACAAGGCACACGCGGCCGCCTGATTCAAAATAGCGGTCGGTCGCCTCGAACATATGCGCGATGCCCTCGCCGCTTTTGTCCTGGCGCAATGGCGCAAACACATTGCGCTCGAACCACGCATCGATATGCGCCAACACCTCCTCCGCCATCTGCTCCTTGCCGCGCGGAAACAGATTATAGAGGCTGCCTTTGCCGAGCCCCGTCGCCTGCGTGATCAGCGTGAGCGATGTGCCTTCATAGCCATGCGCGCGAAACACTTCGGCAAGCTGTGCGATGACATGCTCGCGCGTATTGTCTTGTTTGGTATTCGCGCGTTTTTCAGCTTTCAAAATGGCTCGCCTGCAAGGCCCTTTACATTGTCCGGGCGTGCACCCGGTGCATCCCAGAAGAAACGGCGATCGTCCGACTTGATCGCCACATCGTTAATGCTGGCTTCGCGCCGACGCATCAGCCCCAGCTCATCGAATTCCCATTGCTCATTGCCGTAAGAGCGAAACCAATTGCCGTTGTCGTCGTGCCATTCATACTGAAAACGCACAGCGATGCGATTGCCGCTGAAGGCCCACAGATCCTTGATCAACCGGTAGTCGTGCTCTTTCGCCCATTTGCGGGTGAGGAATTCCACGATCGCCTCGCGCCCGACGAAAAACTCCGCGCGATTGCGCCAGGTCGAGTCCGCCGTATAGGCCTGCGACACGCGCACCGGGTCGCGTGAATTCCACGCATCCTCCGCCATGCGGACTTTCTGGCGGGCGGTCTCTTCGGTGAACGGCGGAAATGGCGGGCGCGACATAACGGTTCTCCAGAGCGCGGCCAGCAAGTGGGGACCGGTTTTGCGTGCAATCAAGCTTGCGCAGATCGCGTAGGTTTATCTGCTGTCGCGCGACAACCATCTTGTACCGATCGGTACAAACAAAAGTCAACCCGCCGCGGCCTCCTGATCGGCCTTCATGGCAATACGGAGGGGCTTCGGGATCGGCTTGGCACGGCCTTCGGAAATGAAGGCGACCCGAACGTCGGCCTGCACCAGCAATTCATCGCCACGCATGACGCGCTGGCGGATCGTGACCGAGGCGCCCTTCACCTCGTTCGGCTCGCTGATCACGGTGAGCAGATCATCCATCCGTGCCGGCTTCAGGAAATCGAGCGTCATCGAGCGCACCACGAAGGCAAAGCCCGGAGCCTCCTGCTGGGTCTGCTCGAACAAGGCGCGATGATCATTGCCGATCAGCCGCAGATAATTGGTGCGGCCGCGTTCCATGTAGCGCAGGTAATTGGCGTGATAGACGATGCCGGTGAAATCGGTGTCTTCGTAATAGACTCGCACGATGAAGGTGTGGCGTCCGTCGCGCAATTCGCCGTCGAGAGGAACTGAGATCACGTTTACAACACTCCTTCTCCCGTTCGTCCCCACGAAAGCGGGGACCCAGAGTCTATGCGCTGGATTCCCGCATGCGCGGGAATGAGCGGGACTGGGGACGCTGTCTAAACGCTAGCGATATCCCTCCGCAAGCAGTAAGCCCTTCAGGACGAAGCCGACGCCTGCGCCAGCGGCAGCACATGATCGCGTGTCAGCGGCGCAAGCTGCAATTGCGACAGCATCGCGGCATCGGCCCAGACCGCTTCCTCGATCTCGGCGCGCGGCATGACCGGGCCATCGACATCGAGCGCATAGACCGCGGCCTGCACACGAAAGCCGGGCTCGTTCGCTGCCGGCGCATCGAACAGGCCGAGCGGACGCACGCTATCGGCGACAACCTGGCAACCCAGTTCTTCATCGATCTCGCGTGTCAGCGCCGCGACATCGCTTTCGCCCGCATCGCGCTTGCCACCCGGCTGCATGAAGGCCGACGTGCCGCGCTTGCGCACCAACAACAGCCGGCCCGCCTCGTCGCGAATGAGCGCCGCGACGATGCTGATGATCTTGTCAGTCAATGTCGCCATTCCCCTGATTGAACAAACCGAATTGCGCCGGATCGCGCGCCGGCTCCGCGAGCCCCAAATGCTTGAACGCATGCCCGGTGAGCAGACGGCCGCGCGGCGTGCGCTGCACGAAGCCTTGCTGAATCAGGAACGGTTCGATGATGTCCTCGATCGCATCGCGCGGTTCCGACAACGCCGCGGCGATGGTTTCGACACCGACCGGCCCGCCGCCGTAATTCAGCGCAATCATCTTGAGGTAACGCCGGTCCATCGCATCGAGGCCGGCGCCATCGACCTCCAGCGCGCCGAGCGCCTTGTCAGCGACCATGCGATCAATGGCCTTGTTGCCGTCCATCAGCGCGAAATCACGCAGGCGGCGCAGCAGACGGCCGGCAATGCGCGGCGTCCCGCGCGACCGGCGTGCGATCTCGTTGGCACCATCCTTGGTAATGCCGACACCGAGCACGCGCGCACCGCGCGTCACGATCAGTTCGAGTTCGGCTTCGGTGTAGAAATTCAGACGCACCGGAATGCCGAAACGGTCGCGCAGCGGATTGGTGAGCAGCCCCGCACGCGTCGTCGCACCGACCAATGTGAATTTCGACAATTCGATCTTCACCGAACGCGCGGCCGGCCCCTCGCCGATGATCAGGTCGAGCTGAAAATCCTCCATCGCCGGATAGAGCACTTCCTCCACCTGCGGATTGAGGCGATGGATCTCGTCGATGAAGAGCACGTCGCGCTCTTCGAGATTGGTCAGCAATGCAGCGAGATCGCCAGCCTTGGAAATCACCGGCCCCGATGTCGAACGGAAATTCACGCCGAGCTCACGCGCGATGATCTGCGCCAGCGTCGTCTTGCCGAGTCCGGGCGGACCGACAAACAGCACGTGATCGAGCGCATCCTTGCGCGCCTTCGCCGCGCTGATGAAGATATCGAGATTGGCGCGCGCCTTCTCCTGACCGATGAAATCGCCAAGCTTCAGCGGCCGCAGCGAAGAATCTGCGTCGTCATCTTCGCGCTTTTCGGGTGAAACGAGACCGCGTTCTGTCGCCAAGGTCAGGTGCCCCGCGAATATTTGTTCGGCAGCAATTCACCGATCGAGACGACAGACGGTTCCGGCCCGTTCGGCACGATCACACGCGCCTTGGCATCGTAATCGTGGATGAGTTCGCGGCACGAACCGCAGGGCGACACCACCTTGATGTTCTGATCGGCCTCATGCGGCCGCGGATGGCGCACAGCGACGATCGTTTCGATGCCTTTGTCGCCGCCTTCGGTGATCGAGCGGCCGATCGCGATCGCTTCCGCGCAGACCGCCATGCGCCCGAGATAGGCATCGATATTCACGCCGGTGATGATGCGGCCGTCGCGCGTTCGCATCGCTGCCCCCACCTCCTGCCAGTCATTGCGATAACGGCTCTTGATCGCTTCGCTCGCGGCGGCGATCAGCTCCATGTCTTCGTTACTCAGATTCGACACGCTTGCACCTTGTTCAACATCATTTGGCAAAATGTCACTTCGCCAATTCCTTCAGCCCGAAGCGGATCAGCTTCGCCGTATCCGCGCCCTCGCCGGCACTGCGCGCGGCTGAGGCGATCGCGGCGGCAGCCTGCGGCTGACCATAGCCGAGATTGACCAGCGCCGAGATGGCATCGCGCACCGGTTGCGGCGCGCGATGATCGTCCATTTGCTCCGACAATTTGACGACAGCGGGGTCGACATCGGCGAGCGCCGGCGTCTTGTCCTTCAGCTCCGTCACGATGCGCTCGGCCACCTTGGCGCCGACTCCGGGCGTTCGCGAAATCGCCGCCTTGTCCCGCAGGGCAATGGCATTCGCAAGATCCGATGGCCGCAATGTGCCCAGCACCGCCAGGGCCACCTTGGCGCCGACGCCCTGCACCGTCTGCAGCAGGCGGAACCATTCACGCTCCACATCGCTCGCAAATCCGAACAGCCGGATCTGATCCTCGCGCACATGCGTCTCGATCGACAGCGTCGCCGCCTCGCCCGGCGAGGGCAGTGCTTGCAGCGTCCGGCTCGAGCAATGGACCTGATAGCCGACGCCATGCACGTCAACGATCACATAGTCTTCGCCGTAGGAATCGATAGTGCCTTTAAGCTTGCCAATCATCGCTGTTTCAGATGCGAACCGTCTTGCCGTTCTTGCTTCGCCGGGATCGGGGAATGCGCGGTCAATGTCAGCCCCCAACCACTCTCAATTCGGCCCGTGCCCGATGATGTGCGTGTGTGATGGCGATCGCGAGCGCATCGGCGGCATCATGCGAGCGCGGATTGGCCTTGGGCAACAGCACATCGATCATCATACGGATCTGCGCCTTCTCGGCATGTCCGGCGCCGACCACGGTTTTCTTCACAAGGTTCGGCGCATATTCGGCGACCACAATCCCGGCGCGCGCCGGGATCAGCATGGCGATCCCGCGCGCCTGTCCGAGTTTCAATGTCGCCGCGCCATCGCGATTAACGAAAGTCGCCTCCACCGCCGCCTCATCGGGCGTGAACTCGTCGACCACTTTCGCCAAGCCGTCGTGGATCGCCACCAGCCGTTCCGACAAGGCGGCGCGCTCATGCGTCTCCACGGAACCGCAGGCGAGAAAAACCAGCTTGTTGCCCTCGCAGGTAATCATGCCCCAGCCGGTGCGGCGCAGGCCGGGGTCGATGCCGAGGATGCGAATCGGGCGTTTCATGCTGCCGGTCTGATAGCACGCCGGATGCATGGATGGCGCGCGCTGCGGACCCTCACTCACCCCCGTCTGGCCTGATAATCAGGCATTGCCGGGGGAGCCGTGATCGAAATACCTACTCTTGCGACGTTTTCCACCGTCATGACCGAACCGCGCTTCCTGGCTGGCGTCGGCGTTGCGGCGCTGGCCGGTATCGTGCGCGGCTTTTCCGGCTTCGGTTCGGCGCTGATCTATGTGCCGCTGATGGCCGCGATCTACAGCCCGAAAATCGCAACCGTCTCGTTCGTCATCGCCGACTATCTCAGCGCCTCGCCGCATTTCGTGCAGGCTTTCCGCAAGTGCCTTTGGCGCGACGTGCTGCCCGCCTTCCTCGCCGCCGCGGCCACCGTGCCTTTGGGCACGATGCTGCAAAAGACGGCCGATCCGGTGGCATTGCGCTGGGGCATGGCGGCGTTCGTCACGCTGTTCGTTCTGCTACTCGCCAGCGGCTGGCGCTATCCGGGCAAGACCGGCGCGGCGGGCGCGATCGGTGCCGGCGCCTTGTCCGGCATCGCTGGCGGCGCGACGCAGATGTCCGGCCCGCCGCTGATCCTGTTCTGGCTGAGCAGCCCGCAGCCCGCGTCGATGGTGCGAATCAATCTGCTGGCCTGTCTCGCGTTGATCGGCTTCACGCTGGTCGCGAGCTATATGATCCAGGATCTGTTCAAGGCCGTGCCGATTGCGCTCGGGCTTCTGCTCTGGCCGGTCTACATCGTCTCGGTTTACCTCGGCGCTTATCTGTTCGGCCGCACATCCGATCGGGGCTATCGCCGCGTCGCCTATCTCATCATCGCTGCTTCAGCGATTTTCAGCCTGCCACTCTTTGATTCATGGTTTCGATGGTGAGCGAACTTTTCTCCGCACAGGCTTTCAATACGATCCTTCATGATCCGCGTTTCATCGCGGCGGTTGTGGTGACGCTGATATCCGGCGTCGTGCGTGGCTTTTCCGGCTTCGGCTCGGCGCTGATCTATATCCCGCTGATCGCAGCGATCTATGAACCGCGCATCGCAGCGGTGACGCTGCTGGTCACGGATTTCAGTGCGAGTGCGCCCTTCAGCGTCGCGCAAATGCGTCACTGTAACTGGCGCGAGGTCTCGCCGGTGACATTCGGGGCCCTTGCCACCATTCCGCTCGGTGTGCTGGCGCTGGAATATCTCGATCCGCTGGTCCTGCGCTGGTGCATCGCCATCCTGGTGATCGGGCTGCTCGCCGTGCTCGCCTCCGGCTGGCGCTATCAGGTCACGCCGCGGGTTTCGACATCGCTCGGTATCGGACTGATTTCCGGCGTCAGCACGGGCGCAGTGCAGATCGCCGGCCCTGCGGCCATCATCTACTGGCTCGGCGGCCCCAGCAGCGCCCCTGTCATTCGTGCCAACCTGATGGTCTATTTCATGCTGCTCGCGATCGCGTCCTTCGTCATCTATTTCTTCCGCGGGCTGTTCACCGCCGACGTGCTGCTGATGTCGATCCTGCTGTTCCCGGTCTTCGTCGTGTCGATGACCGCCGGCGCATGGATGTTCAAGGGCGCGTCGGAGCACGCCTATCGCCGTGCGGCCTATATCATCATCGCGTTGTCGGCTTTGGTGAGCTTGCCGCTGTTCGACGAACTCATTCGGTAGGGCTGGTCTTTTCGGTCCTGTGGTCATCGCGTTCCAGAAGCCAGGACGCAACCAGCCCGAACACAAGACCCCAGAATGGCGCACCGATGTGGAAAATCGGGACATCGGCCACCGTCACCAGAAAGCAGATCAAAGCGCCGAAGCTGAATCTCTCGCTGAACGACGCCTGAAAGGCAGTTTGCAGCACGCGCAAAATCGCAAGCCCGGCGAGCGCCGCGATGTAAGCCGGCGGTGTGGCCAGCATGAGCCGCGTCAGCGACGGCGCGATCAGTCCGAAGGCCATCGCGATCAGACCGATGAAAACGGCGGCTGTATAATGCCGCTCCTTCTCGCCCGAACTCGACAAGATCGCGTTCACCGGCCCCGTCAAACAGGTGGATACGGCACCGAAGAATGCCGTCACTATCGACCCCAGCCCGCAAGTGATGGTGATGGCATTGACCGGAGGCTCATGGCCGTTCGCCGTCAGGATGGCGATGCCTTGCCCGTTCTGCACGACAAGCACAGTGATCGCGAGCGGCACGACAAGTTCGACCATTGCCGGCCATGAGAATTGCGGCACGTAAAAGTTCGGCTCCGCAATTGCAAACAGCGCACCGGCCGGCGGATTGAAATGACCGAGCCACCAAATGGCGATCGCGCCGACGATCAACGCAGCGATCAACGGCGGTAGCACGCGTGCCAAACGCGGGAAAAACGACAGCGCAACGAAGATGACGACCATCGGCGCTGCGATCCAGAAGCCGTCCCGGAGCGCGTAGATGAGATCGAGGCCAAAGCGCAGGAAGACACCTGCGACCATCGCCATCACGATCGGCATCGGCACCGCCTGCATCGCGCGCCGCACCCAACCGGACAGGCCGAGCAACAGCATCAGAACGCCGGTGGCGATGAAAGCGCCAATCGCTTCCGGGAAACTGACATGCGTCAGCGCCGGACCAACCAGCACGGTGCCGGGAATCGTCCAGAAAAAACACAGCGGCTGCCGATAGAGCAGCGCGAGCACGATCGTGATCAGCCCGTTGATGAAGAAACCGGCGAAGATCCATGACGCCAGATCGGACGGCGTCAGGCCGCCACGCGAGCCCATCGACAGCACGATGGCAACGGGTGCTGATGACGCAAAGAGAAACGCCACCACCGCATTGGCGGCATAGACCAGACCGAAATCGGCCAGTGGATTTTTCGGAAGCGGCAAAGCCGGCTTTTCGAGCGGCATGCGCGTCACACCGCCCGAAGAATGCCCATCACGCGCTCATCTTCGACATCAGCGAATCCGAAACTTCGAAATTCGCATAGACATTCTGCACGTCGTCGCTTTCTTCCAGCAGCTCGATCATCCGCAGCAGCTTCTCGCCGGCTTCATCATCGACCGAGAGTGTATTCTGCGGCTTCCAGACCAGTGCCGACTTGCGCGGCTCCCCGAACTTGGCCTCCAGCGCCTTCGACACTTCAGCGAGCGCATCCTGAGCGGTGTAAATCTCGTGGCCATTCTCACCCGACACCACATCGTCGGCGCCGGCATCGATCGCCGCCTCCAGCATGGCATCGGAGCTCGCCACATCGGCGTTGAATTCGACGATGCCAACGCGATCGAACATGAATGATACGGCGCCGGTTTCGGCGAGGTTGCCGCCATTCTTGGTGAAGGTCGCGCGCACTTCGCCGGCGGTACGGTTGCGGTTGTCGGTCAGCGCCTCGACGATGACGGCGACGCCGCCGGGGCCATAACCCTCGTAACGCACCTCATCATAGTTCTCGGAATCGCCGCCCTGGCTCTTCTTGATGGCGCGCTCGATATTGTCCTTTGGCATGTTCTCCGCGCGGGCGGCGATAATCGCCGCGCGCAGACGTGGATTAAAGTTCGGGTCGGGCATGCCCATTTTCGCGGCGACCGTGATTTCACGACCGAGCTTGGAGAACAGCTTGGCGCGGATCTTATCCTGGCGCCCCTTGCGGTGCATGATGTTCTTGAATTGGGAATGACCTGCCATGTTCCGGAACCGACGCGATTAGTTAAGATTCTGCGCGGGGTTATAGGCGAGCCGCCGGCGAAAATCCAGAATCCGGAGAGGCCGGCGTCAGAGCATTTCGGGCTTGAAATAGCGCCGGTAGCTGACCTCCTTTCCGGAGATCATGAACCGGCCATCACCCCGGTAGTGGACCGTGCGGGGGAAGCGCGGCCGCCCGGCGACATGGGCCTTCACCACCTCCCAGACGAACAGGCTGTATTTGCTGATCAGCTTGGCATCGGCCAGCCGGCACTCGAAATTGGCGTAGCATTCCTTGATGAGGGGCGCCTTCACCTCGGCACCCTGCTCGGCGGTCAGGCCGAATTCGGCGAACTTGTCGATATCGGCGCCGGACGTATTGCCGATGCCGATGACCGTGCGGATCAGATCCTCCGTCGGAATGTTGATGACGCATTCGCGGCTGCGCCGGACCATCTCGTAACTGTGGTTGTTCGACCAGATGTAGCAGCCGATCAGCGACGGCGAGAATTCCATGACCATGTGCCAGCCCATGGTCATGATGTTGTTCTGGCCCTTCCAATGCGAGGAGACCAGCACGATGGGCCCCGGCTCAATGAAGCGGCGGACATCGGAGACGGGGAAGTCAGCCTTACGATGGGTTTTCATCCCGCTCCAACGCTTAAGGGCCAACTCCGATCCGTTCGGTCATTCCGGGGCGACTGCGAAGCAGGCGAACCCGGAATCCATAACCGCGATCGGGAGTATGGCTTCCGGGCCCACAGCTTCGCTGCTGTCCCGGAATGACCCAATATTGTGTTACAGCACCGTCTGCATCGGACTGGCGAAGTAGCGATAGCCATCGCCCTGCTTGGCGAGGTAGCCGAGCCCCGGCCAGGGGAAATGATACGACAAGAACGGCATGCGCTGCGCGGCCAGCATGTCGAACACCTTCAGGCGCGTTGCAACGCCTTGGGCGGCGTCTGTGTCGAACACGAAGGTTGCGCGCGGCGTCTGTGTCGAGATCACGGCGTGATGGGCGACATCGCCGGCATTGAGCAGGGTCTTGCCTTCCGAGGTGATGACATAAACGGTGTGGCCGACGGTATGTCCCGGCGCCGCCATCGCCTGGATGCCCGGCAGGAATTCCTGGCCGTCCTTCACGAATACGATGCGATCCCGGTTCGGCACGAGATGACGGCGGGTGCCCTCGATCATCGGCTTCATCATGTCACCCTTGGCTTTCGCCTCGTCGGTCCAGAAATCGTAATCGGCCTGCGCCACGTAGATCTGCGCATTCGGGAAATTCGGCGTACCGCCCGCCGACATGATGCCCCAGCAATGATCACCATGCGCATGCGTCAGCACCACCGCATCGATATCCTTCGGATCGATGCCGGCGGCTTTCAGATTGGCGAGCTGGCGGCCGCTCTTCGGTCCGAACATCTTCGAGCCGCCATCGCCGGTATCGAACAGTACCAGTTGATTGCCGGTGTTGATCAGGAGCGTGTTCTGTTCGAGTTCGAAATTGTCGGTCGGCAAGAAATTGTCGGCGAACAGCTTCGTCATGTCGGCCTTCGACACACCGCCGAAAATGCCGTCACTCGGCGTACCAAGACCGAGCGGCCCGTCCGAAATCACCGTTGCTTCAAACGCACCAATCTTGAAACGATAGAAGGCCGGCGCCTGCACATTCTGCATCGGCGCTTTCGCCAGCGCGCGGCCCGCCGGCATCGCGCCTGCCGCCGCCAGCGCGGACAGACCGGCCAAATATTGACGGCGATTGAAAATGGGTTGCTTCAGCATCAAACGATCTCCCTAAAAAAAGAAAGCTCTGATACCGAATTCATTGCCGTTGTCGCGACAATTCAGCGAACGGCTCTACGACAATCGCGTCAGGGCCGATCGCTGCCGGTTGCGCCCTCGCCAACCCAGGTATCGTTTTCCATCACGATCCGGCACGGCTCGGCCGGTTTGTGTCGCTCGCGGCAGCCATTGAGCGCGGCCTTGCGGGCGGCTTCGATCGTGCCGGCGCCGTATTGTGTCGAGTACGATTTGCCGTCCGGCGTCTGAGCGATGACCTTGTAGGTGGGCGCGGCGAGATAGCGCTCGAGAAAACCGCGGCTGCGCTCCTGCATGTTCAGGAGCTTCATCAATTCGGCGATGCGCTCGCGCTTGGGTGCCGGCAGATTGTGGAAGCGCAGGAACGCATCCATCTCGATGAGCCATTGCAGACGGCCGGACGCCGCCGCGAACAAGGCATGACCGTCGGTGCCGAATTTCTCGAACAGGACGAGCTTCACGTCACCGCCACCATCGAGAAAGGCGCTCTGCATCCGCTCGACAAGCGCCGGACCAAAGAAGGTGTCATTCCTGGCATAGATCCAAAGGCTCGGCACACGGCTGGTTTGCCCGAAGGTCTTGTAGGCATTGACCAGCACGTCTTCCTTCGAACAATCGGGCATGCGCAGCCCGCCGGAAATGCTGATGATGCCGCGCAGGTTTTTCGGATTGCGCGCGCCCAAAGCGACCACCGCCGCGCCGCCCGCCGACACGCCGATGGCAATGGCGCGATCGGGATCGGCATCAGGCCGCTTCGACACGACATCCAGCGTCGCCTGCAAATCATCCGCATCGGCGCCGAGACGGTCCGCGAATGTCGTCGTTGCGCAACTGACCGGCGCGGCCATCGGCCCATCGGATTGTCCGAAACCGCGCCGCATCACCACGACAGCGAGATAGCCGCGCCGGGCGAGATCGCGCGCCACACCGATGTAATGTGCCGCCCGGCTTTCCAGCATCTCGCCATAATTGGAGGACTTGCCATGCGTGATCAACGCGATCGGCAAACGCCCTTTGGCATCGGGCAGCTTGACGACGAGGCCTTCAAGCCGCACCGAGCGATTATCGATCGTTGTGCGAAAGAATGTGCGCTCGATCGTGAATTCGTCCGGCTGCTGCGCGGGCGTTTGCGCCTGCACGGCGTTGAAGGCCGCGAACAGTGCAGCAAAGACAACAAGCGTTCCGGCGATTGACCGCATGCGACTCACGATAATGAAATGTCGTTGATTGCGACCGATCCGCATGAGCATACCTGCAATAGCTGTGACGATAGTTCGTCTCCTACACGCCCCCCAGTACATGCCGATGACAGCACGCCGCGGCAGACTATGCCTTATGCATCGAGCCAGAAATGCGGCAGTGCCTCCTCCAGCCGCGCACCAAACCGCACCGCCGCAACCCGCGTGGCCAGACCCGACGTATCATCGGTTTCCACGGCGAGACCACACAATGTTGCCGCCCCGGTCGCCGCCTCGAACTTCGTCGACGGGATGCGGCGCAGAAAGCGCGACAACGGCTCGTCCTTCACCATGCCGATGACGGAGTCGTAATCGCCGGTCATGCCCGAATCCGTCTGGTAGGCCGTGCCGCCCGGCAAAATCTGATGATCGCTGGTTGGCACATGCGTGTGCGTGCCGACGACGAGACTGACGCGGCCATCGAGGAAATGGCCCATCGCCTGTTTCTCGCTCGTCACCTCGGCATGAAAGTCGACGATGATCGCATCGGCATCGCGCTTCAGCGCGCAGAGCTCGAGCTCGCGCTCGATCGCGGTGAAGGGATCGTCGAGCGGATCGAGGAAGATGCGGCCCATGGCATTGATCACGAGAACGCGCGCGCCATTCTTCGCCTCGATCATCGCCGCGCCGCGGCCGGGTGTGCCCTTCGGATAATTGAGCGGACGCACGAGACGGGGGCTGCGCTCGATGAAGACCAGTGCTTCGCGTTGATCCCAGGCGTGATTGCCAAGCGTCACGACATCGACGCCATTGTCGATGAATTCACGGAAGATGTTTTCGGTAATGCCGAAGCCACCGGCCGAATTCTCGCCATTGAGCACAACAAGATCGAGCTTCCAGTCTGCAATAAGACCGGGCAGCCGCTGATTCACGATGGCACGCCCGGACCGGCCGACCACGTCGCCAATAAACAGAATCCGCAAATATCAACTCCGGAAATCGATTGTCTCATGTTCCGTTAGCACAAGGTCGAGCCTCGCGTCGAACGGGGTGGCTGGAACCTCCGGGATTTCCTGCGCCGCAAAGGCCAGGCCGATCGCGACCACCGCCTTCATCGCACGGATGCGGGCAATCGTCTGGTCGTAATAACCTGCACCATACCCGATGCGATGACCGTTGCGATCGAAGGCGGCGAGCGGCACCAGCATGATGTCGGGAAATACTTCCGGCGACTCGGGCTTGGGTTCGCGGATGCCCCACACGCCCGATGCCATCTCGTCGCCGAAGGCCCAAGCGCGCATGATCAGCGGATTGCCGCGCTTGGGTGTCACCGGCAAGGCGAGCTTCGCACCCGCATCGGCAAGCCTGCGCATCAGCGGCACCGGATTGAATTCGCTCTTCATCGGCGAATAGCCGGACACGATCGCGCCCGGCTTGACCTCAACCGGAAAGGCACGCTGCGTGACGGTTTCGACAGCGGCCGCACGCTCGGACGCCGGCATGGCATCGCGCCGTGCAAGGGCTTCGCTGCGAAGTGTGGCTTTGTCTGTGCGAGTTGCTACGTCCGGCATCAAATGGCTCTCCGTCATCCCGGCACACGGACCCGCACGTTTGTGTGCGGTCCGTGCACAAGCTTTGTGCCGGGCATCCCACGTCTCTTGTCGACCCTAAAGACGTGGATGGCCGGGACAAGCCCGGCCATGACAAAAAAGCCAAATATGCTGAAAGTGCGGAGCCGCGATGGCCGTCGGAATTTTCGACCCCGGGAACCTACAAAAGTAGGTGGGCGCCATATGTCCGGATCCACGGACCCGGCCAGGGACAGCTCCCTTCAGGATCGTAAGGCCCCGGGAGTATGATGTTTCCAAACGCACCCCGCAGCCCCGCTTGGGCAATGTAGTGCGTGGGTTGCTTCACCGCCAGCGGCAGTTTTGCTTTATCGACGCTACGCACATGATCTCGTGTGAGGCGATACGAATTCAGCCGAGCGCCACACCCGTATCCGAATTCACCGACTGATTGATCTGACGCGCGATCTCTTCAATCCGCTCCGCGGCTGCATTGAGCGCAGCGACGACAGCGGCCTGCGCCTGTTTCGCGCGATCGGCAGAGAGCAGACGTGCCTCTTGCAGACTGGCGATCTCTTCCTCCAGACGGCGAATGCGCTGCGTGGATTCGGCAAGCTCATCAGCCACCGTCAATGCCGCCATCACCGTGAGGCGCTGATCGCCGATCTCACCATGCGCACCACGTAATTGCTCGATGCGGTCGTCTATATTCTGTGCCAGCGACAAGACGTGCTGCTCCTGCCCGTCTTCGCAGCCCATCCGGTATTGCCGGCCATTGATCGTTACATTCACCTGAGCCATGGCGTGCCTCAGCGATCATGCTCGTCGAGCAAGGTCTTGATCGTATTCATCGCGACATCGATGCGGCGCGCGACTTCACGATTGGTATCCGCCAGCCGGCGCGCCTCTGCCGCCGTGTGATCGAGTTCGGACGCAAGGCGCGCGCGGTCGGCGCCCAAGATGTGGATCTGTGCGGCCAGCGATCCGCTGCCTGTTTCCGCCTCATGCTTGCGCGCAACCGCCGCCTGAAGCGAGTCCAACGCCTGAGTCAGCCGCCGGGCTGCCGCATCCATTGCGCTCGTATCGGTCATGGACGCATGCCACTCATCAAAAACTCTTTCGACACAAGGCTTTAAGGGCTCAAGCCTAAATTCCCGCTTCAACGGCGTCAACGCTTGCGCGCCGTCGTCCCCAACCATTCATGCGGACACGGGCATTTGTGCAAAGGCGGTATTGAGTGCATGGGCACTCTGGACTCCCCCGGCTGCCTGCGTGATATGTCCGCGCGAAACCAGCCAGATCCGCGGCGAACTCGCCGCACAACCGGAAAAATCTCGATGTCGCGCGCACAACATGATCGCATGGCCAACGCTATTCGCGCGCTGGCCATGGACGCCGTGGAACAGGCCAAGTCCGGCCACCCCGGATTACCGATGGGCGCGGCCGACATCGCCACCGTGCTGTTCTCGCAATTTCTGAAATTCGACCCGTCCGACCCGAAATGGCCAGACCGCGACCGCTTCGTGCTCTCGGCCGGCCATGGCTCGATGCTGATCTACGCCCTGCTGCATCTCACCGGCTACAAGGCGATGACGATCGAAGAACTGAAAAATTTTCGCAAGCTCAACTCGAAGACGCCCGGTCATCCGGAAAATTTCATCACCGAGGGCGTCGAAACCACAACCGGCCCGCTCGGTCAGGGCATTGCCAACGCCGTCGGCATGGCGATCGCAGAGCGGCATCTCGCCGCAACCTTCGGTGATGTCGTCGATCATCGCACCTATGTGCTCTGCTCCGACGGCGATTTGATGGAAGGCATCAGCCAGGAGGCCATCGCTCTCGCCGGCCATCTCAAGCTCAATCGTCTGATCGTGCTGTTCGACGACAACGGCATCACCATTGACGGCAAATTGTCGCTGTCGGACTCGGTCGATCAGGTGAAGCGTTTCGAAGCCGCCGGCTGGATCGCCGAGCGCATCGACGGCCATGATCCCGAAGCCATCGCCGCCGCGCTGAAGAAGGCGCAGAACGCCGATCGCCCGACGCTGATCGCCTGCAAGACCACCATCGGCTATGGCGCGCCGAACAAGGCCGGCAGCGAGAAGTCGCACGGTTCACCGCTCGGCGCCGATGAAATTGCGGGTACGCGCAAGGCGCTCGGCTGGGATCACGCGCCTTTCCATGTGCCGGACGACATCCGGAAAGCCTGGCTTGCCGCCGGCCTGCGCTCGCAGGACGCGCGCAACGCCTGGGACAAGAAGCTCGCGGCGCTCGCGCCCGAGGTGAAGGCTGAATTCGAACGCCGCCAGTCAGGCGAATTGCCGAAGGCGCTGGCTGACGCGGTTAAGAGCGTGAAGGAAACCCTCGACAAGACGCCAAAGGATATCGCTACGCGCTCCTCCTCCGAATTCGCGCTGGAAAGCCTGTGCGCGGCGGTACCGGAAATGGTCGGCGGATCGGCCGATCTCACCGGCTCCAACAACACCCGTACGAAATCGATGAAGGCAATGTCGGCTTCGGATTATTCGGGCCGCTTCATCCATTACGGGATCCGCGAGCACGGCATGGCCGCGGCGATGAACGGCATGACGCTGCATGGCGGCATCATCCCGTATTCCGGTACATTTCTCGTCTTCTCCGATTATTGCCGCCCATCGATCCGCCTCGCCGCGTTGATGGGCGAGCGCGTGATCCACGTCATGACGCACGACTCGATCGGCCTTGGCGAAGATGGTCCGACGCATCAGCCGGTCGAGCACCTCGCCGCCTTGCGTGCGATCCCGAACCTCAACGTTTACCGTCCCTGCGATGCAGTGGAAGCGGTCGAATGCTGGGAACTGGCGCTGCGGTCGAAGGATACGCCGAGCGTGCTCGCGCTGACGCGCCAGAACCTGCCGCAATTGCGCAAGAGCTACACGGCGGAAAACCTCTGCGCCGCCGGCGCGTACGAGATCATGGGCGTGGATGGCGACAACGTCGATGTCTCGATTTTTGCCACCGGTTCTGAGGTATCAATCGCCATTGAGGCCGCGCAACTGCTCAACCGTCAGGGCAAGCCGGCGCGCGTCGTTTCGATCCCCTGTTTTGAATTGTTCCTGAATCTGCCGGCCAAGCAGCGTCACGCCATCATCGGCGGCGCCGAGGTCAATGTCGGCGTCGAGGCCGGCGTCCGTCAGGGTTGGGACGAAATCATCGGTTCCAATGGTGTTTTTGTGGGCATGAGCGGCTTCGGCGCCAGCGCCCCATATAAGGACCTGTACAGCCATTTCGGCATCACGCCGGAAGCGATTGCCGCAGCGGCATTAAGCAAGTTCCGACCTTGATGGTACCTCAGGGGCGTTTTGATGCCCGTTTTGGCTGATATGCGCCCTAAATCAGGTTCCGCGAGTTGAGTTGGAGCAAAATCTCGCTATACGGAGCCGCATAAAACATCAGTCGGGAGTTCTTTGACCATGACGGTACGGGTCGCCATCAACGGGTTTGGCCGCATTGGCCGCAACGTCCTTCGCGCCATCGCGGAATCGGGCCGCAAGGACATTGAGGTGGTGGCCATTAACGATCTCGGACCGGTCGAAACCAACGCGCATCTGCTGCGGTATGACTCGGTGCATGGCCGCTTCCCCGGCGAAGTGACAGTAAAGGGCGATACCATCAGCGTCGGCAACGGTGCCATCAAGGTGACCGCTGTCAAGGACCCGTCGACGCTGCCGTGGAAAGACCTCGGCGTCGACATCGCGATGGAATGCACCGGCATCTTCACCGCCAAGGACAAGGCTTCGGCCCATCTGACCGCCGGCGCCAAGCGCGTCCTCGTCTCGGCTCCGGCCGACGGCGCCGACCTTACGGTCGTCTATGGCGTCAACCACGACAAGCTGACCAAGGATCACGTGGTTGTCTCCAACGCCTCTTGCACAACGAACTGCCTCGCGCCGGTCGCCAAGGTGCTGAATGACGCCGTCGGCATCGACAAGGGCTTCATGACGACCATCCACGCCTATACCGGCGACCAGCCGACGCTCGACACGATGCACAAGGATCTCTATCGCGCCCGTGCCGCGGCGTTGTCGATGATCCCGACCTCGACCGGCGCCGCCAAGGCTGTCGGCCTCGTGCTGCCGGAACTGAACGGCAAGCTCGACGGCGTTTCGATCCGCGTGCCGACGCCGAATGTGTCGGTCATCGACTTCAAGTTCGTCGCCAAGAAGAAGACGGACAAGGACGAGATCAACGCTGCGATCAAGTCGGCCGCCGCGCAGCAGCTCAAGGGCATCCTTGGCTTCACCAACGATCCGAATGTCTCGATCGATTTCAACCACGATCCGCATTCCTCGATCTTCCACATGGATCAGACCAAGGTGATGGATGGCACGCTGGTGCGCGTCATGTCGTGGTACGACAATGAATGGGGCTTCTCGAACCGCATGTCCGACACAGCGGTGGCGATGGGCAAACTGATTTAATCTCTCTTTGGTGGCCGGGCGCGTTGCCCGGCCACCGCCGTTTTCTAAGACCTGCAACAAGTTTCAAGACCAACAATAAGAAGAAAAACAGCGGTGCCGGCGCGGACATGCCGCGCAAAGCCTCAACGAGGCCGTGCATCGACATGTGAGTGGAGCTGAATGACGTTTCGTACCCTCGACAATGCCGAGCTGAACAACAAGCGCGTGCTGCTGCGCGTCGATCTCAACGTGCCGATGGAAAACGGCAAGGTCACAGATGCCACCCGCATCGAGCGCGTGGTGCCGACCATCACCGAGATCGCCGACAAGGGCGGCAAGGTCATTATCCTTGCGCATTTCGGCCGCCCGAAGGGACGCGATGACAAGGACTCGTTGAAGCCGGTGGCGGCTGCTCTGTCGCAGGTCATCAAGCGACCGGTCGCCTTTGCCGACGATTGCATCGGCGATGCCGCCAAGGCTGCCGTCGATGCGATGAAACCGGGCGACATTCTCGTTCTGGAAAACACCCGCTTCCACAAGGAAGAGGAAAAGAACGACCCGGCGTTTGTCGAAAAGCTCGCATCGCTTGGCGACATTTACGTCAACGACGCTTTCTCCGCCGCGCACCGCGCGCACGCCTCGACCGAAGGTCTTGGCCACAAGCTGCCCGCCTATGCCGGCCGCACCATGCAGGCCGAACTTGATGCGCTGTCAAAGGCGCTGGTCGCGCCGAAGAAGCCGGTGATTGCCATTGTCGGCGGCGCCAAGGTCTCGACCAAGATCGAGCTCCTTGAAAACATGATCGAGAAGGTCGATGCGCTGGTGATCGGCGGTGGCATGGCCAATACCTTCCTGCACGCGCAGGGCATCAATGTCGGCAAGTCGTTGGCCGAACGCGATCTCGCCGATCTCGCCCGCCGCATCATGGCCAAAGCCGACGATGCCAAGTGCGCGATCATCCTGCCGGTCGATGCCGTTGTCGCGCATGAGTTCAAAGCCAATGCGCCGTCGTACGCCTATGGTCTCGATGCGATCCCGGCCGATGGCATGATCCTCGATGTCGGCCCGCTCTCGATCGAGCGTGTGAACACCGCCATCAACGATGCATCGACGCTCCTTTGGAACGGTCCGCTGGGCGCGTTCGAATTGACGCCGTTCGACCGCGGCACGGTTGCGGCAGCGCGTCACGCCGCGGAACGAACAAAGGCCGGAAAACTTGTCTCGATCGCCGGCGGCGGCGACACCGTCGCGGCCCTGAACCACGCCGGCGTTGCTCAGGATTTCACCTATATTTCAACAGCCGGTGGCGCATTTCTTGAATTTCTTGAGGGTAAAGTTCTGCCGGGCGTGGAAGTCTTGCGGGCAAACTAGTCGCCCTCTTCACGCCACGGCCGCAGC
>Ga0164243_10002823_pt1 | contig 28291 bp, 21 predicted proteins | sample OricompcompostOP_FD_108781 | JGI IMG/M metagenome (GOLD analysis project Ga0164243, IMG submission 108781) | Organic Plus compost microbial communities from Emeryville, California, USA - Original compost - Organic plus compost (OP) | ecosystem: Engineered > Solid waste > Mixed feedstock >... | reverse complement strand
TGTTCCTCGGTGCGTTCATCCCGATCGTCGGTGCGCTCCTGAGCGGCACGCTGGCCGTGTTCGTCGCACTGATCACGAAGGGCTGGATCGCCGCGATCATCGCGCTGGCCATCGTCGTCGGCGTGATGCAGCTGGAGAGCCACGTGCTGCAGCCGTTCCTGCTGGGCCGCTCGGTGCGTCTGCATCCGGTCGCGGTGGTCCTGGCCATCACCGCGGGCATGGTCTCGGCGGGCATCATCGGCGGACTGTTGGCGGTGCCCCTCATCGCGTTCCTCAACACCGCGGTCCGCCACTTGCGCGGTGCGGTCCCGCCCGAGGAGACTGGAGGGAAGGTCCTCGGCTCGGTCGACGGGGTCGGGGTGGTCGAACCGGCCGAGCCGGTCTGGGACGCCCCTGATCCGGACGCCGCCGCCAAGGCGCTGGCCACTGCGAAGGAAGCGGGTGAGAAGACCGGCGGCGACACCGCGCCCGGTGAGGCCGACGACGGTCCCGACGAGCGAAAGGGGCGACCACGCCCATGACCGTGGCGTCGCGCTGGGAGCGACTGCTCCGCGGGCCGAGGGTCTCGGCCGCGGGTGCCGATATCCGGTCGGTCCAGACGCGCGACACCGAGGCCGGGCGACTCGCCCGCGACGTCGACGCGGACCCGGTCACCCCGCTGTGGCGCGGCGCGCAGATCCTGCGCCTGCTGTCCTACCTGTATTCGCTGGGATTTCAGATCGCGGTGAACCCCGACCTGGACCACCGCGCGACCGCCTGGACCCTGTTCGGGGTGCTGACCCTGTGGACCCTCGTCAGCGGCGTCGGATACTTCGTCGGGTTCGCGCGCAACTGGTACTGGGTGGGCACCGAGGTGATCCTGGTGTGTGCCCTGATGTTGTCGACCTCCGTTGTCGCCGACCGGGATTGGGCGTGGAACAACCAGACGTGGCCCACCACCCTCTGGGCGACGAACGCCGTCGTCTCGGTGGCGATCCTCTCCGGTCCGGTCGGCGGCATCATCGCGGGCCTGATCGTGGGCGGGACGAGCACCTTCGTGAAGGGCCACCTGAACCTCAACTTCGGGCGCAACGCCACGATCATCGTGATCGTCGTGACCGGCATGGCCGTGGGACTGGCCGCGCTGCAGGCCCGCCGGAACCACGAGAAGCTCGCAGCGGCGGCCCGTATCGCCGCGCGGGCCGAGGAACGCGAACGGCTGGCGCGCGAGGTGCACGACGGCGTGCTGCAGGTCCTCGCCCTCATCACGCGGCGCGGACGTGAGATCGGCGGGCCCACAGCCGAACTCGCGGCACTCGCAGCAGAACAGGAACTGCAGTTGCGTCGGATGATCTCCGACACCGGCGACGTGGATGCCCCTGCCCCTGACGCAGACGGTGCCGCCGAGACCGACCTCGCCGCCGTGCTGCGGGCGCTGGCCGCCGACCGGGTCTCGGTGAGCTCGCCCGCCGGACCGGTGATGGTGTCCGCCCACATCGCGTCCGAGATCCGCGCCGCCGTCGTCAACGCGCTCGACAACACCCGGCACCACGCCGGTCCCGGAGCGCGGGCGTATGTGCTGGTGGAGGACCTCGCCGACGACGTCGTGGTCAGTGTGCGCGACGACGGCTCCGGCATCCCGGAGGGGCGCCTCGCGGAGGCCGCGGCGCAGGGGCGTCTCGGGGTGGCCGCCTCGATTGTCGGCAGAATCGAATCGTTGGGCGGGACCGCGGTGCTCGACACCGAACCCGGGGGCGGGACCGAGTGGGAGTTCACGGTCCCGCGCGGGGGTCGTCGGGGCTGAGCCGCCGACCGATAGACGCACGGACCGAGAGACGCACGGACCGCAGAACGCGAGGACACGGGGACGGAGGGGCAGGGAGCATGCACGGAGACTCGGCGCCGGACGAGGCCATGGGCGACAAGGGCAAGGGCGACAAGGACTCACGTCTGCGCGTCATGGTCGTCGACGACCACCCGATCTGGCGCGACGCAGTGGCCCGGGATCTCGAGGACGAGGGATTCGAGGTCGTCGCCACCGCCGACGGGGTCGGCAGCGCGGGGCGTCGCGCGGCCGCGGTCACGCCCGACGTCGTGCTCATGGACATGCAACTGCCCGACGGCTCGGGAACCGAGGCCACTGCGGCGGTGCTGGAGGTGTCCCCGCAGACCCGCATCCTCGTCCTGTCCGCCTCCGGAGAGCGTGACGACGTCCTCGAGGCGGTGAAGGCCGGGGCGAGTGGCTACCTCGTGAAGTCCGCGTCGCGCGACGAACTGGTCGCCGCGGTGCGCGCCACCGCGGCCGGGCAGGCGGTGTTCACCCCCGGGCTCGCCGGACTCGTCCTCGGCGAGTACCGCCGGATGTCGCAGGAGCCCGAACCCTCGCCCGCCGCGCCAAAACTCACCGAGCGGGAGACCGAGGTGTTGCGCCTGGTCGCGAAAGGACTGAGCGCCAAGCAGATCGCGAAGCGGCTCTCCCTCAGTCATCGGACCGTCGAGAACCACGTCCAGGCGACCTTGCGGAAGCTGCAGCTCGGCAACCGGGTGGAACTCACCCGCTACGTCATCGAGAACGGGCTCGACGCGGACTGAGCCCCGCCGCGTCGTCAGGACCGCGGATCGTTGCTGCCCCGAACGGATCTCACTGCTCGGAGCGACTGCGCTTCAGCAACTCCTGCACGCTGATCTGCGCGTCGTCGGAGTCCTCGGAACGCGCGTGCCGGTCGGTGCTGCGCGGGCGGCGGCGGGACGACCCGTCGTCACCCGAACGCGATCCGTCCGGCGCCGGGGTGCCCGGCCGGGGCGAGGCCGCCGGCGTGGCGTCCGGGCTCAGCCCGCGATCCAACGGCGAGGGACCGGGCGATCGCCGTCCGCGCGTGGTCGGGGTCGAGTTCTCCGGGGTCACCGACGCGGCCAGTGGACGCAGGCGGTCGTTGTCGAGCTCCGGCCGACGGCCCAGCGGCGATCCGCCCGGCGCAGCGGGGATCGGGGCGGGAGCCGGCGGTTCGGGCGCAGGAGGGGCCGGCGGGGGAGTGGTGCCGGTCGGACGGGCCCTGTCCTTGTCGCCGGTCGAGGTGTCGCCCAGGCGGATGCCGCCCTCGCCGAGAATCCAGCCGCCGGTGTCGGGACGATCGCTCTTCGGGCGGCTGCGGCGCCCGTACGGCGTGGCGGGCCGGCTGCCCGGCCGTGCCGTGCCGGGGACGCCGGGCGACGAACCCGCGGGCGGCGCCGACGGGCCGACGCGGCCGGGTACGGCGCGCGCGGGCGGGACCGGGCCTGCCGGACGCGGCGGCACGCCACCGGGGCGGGCGTCGGCCGACGGTGCGGCAGCACGAGGTGCCCGGGTCGACGGCGCACCCGGCGTCGGGGCACCGGGCTTCTGGGCGCCGGGCGCCGACGCGGTGGTCATGGGCCCGCTGCGGCTCGGCAGGCTCGTCGGCGGCACGCCGGGACGCGGTGCGCCCGGGCGGTCACCGCCGGGTCCGCGACGCGGCGGGACGGCACCCGCGGTGCGCGGGCGGGCGGCCTTCATCACCGAGGTCGGGGCCTCGGCGACCACGGTGCCCGCGCTCACCGCGCGATGGGCGCGTGCATCGCGCTGTTCGTCGGGTTCGTCGTCGAGGACGGTCTCGCCGAGGCCGATCTTGCGTTGCAGGGTCTGCATCCAACGCGGAGCCCACCAGCAGTCGTCGCCCAACAGCTTCATCACCGACGGGACGAGCAGCATGCGGATGACCGTGGCGTCGAGGATGAGGGCCGCGATCATGCCGTAGGCGATGTACTTCATCATCACGATCTCGGACAGGCCGAACGCGCCGGTCACGACCACGAGGATCGCCGCCGCCGCGGTGATGATGCCGCCGGTGTGCGCGGTGCCGCTGCGGATCGCCTCGGTGGTGCTCGCACCCCGCTGTCTGGCCTCGACCATGCGGGAGAGCAGGAACACCTCGTAGTCGGTGGACAGGCCGAACACGATCGCGATGATCAGGACCAGGATCGCCGCGAACAGCGGGCCCGGCGTGAAGTTGGCGATGCCCGAGCCGTGGCCGTCGACGAAGATCCAGGTCAGGATGCCCAGCGTCGAACCCAGGCCCAACGCGGACATCAGCGCGGCCTTGATGGGCAGGACCACCGAGCCGAACTGCAGGAACATCAGCAGGCCGGTGACGAGGACCAGCATCACCGCCATCAGCGGCAACCGGTTCATCAGTGCGTCGATCGAGTCCTGCGTCAGCGTCGGGGTGCCGGTCACGTACATCGTGAGGCCCTCGGTGTCGATCGCGCGCAACTGCTTGATCGCCTCGGCCGCGGTGTTGCGGTCCTGCAGGCCCGCCGACACCTGGTAGACGCCGATGTTCGGGTACTTCTCCTCGTCGTACGAGCCGAACTGCGCCTTGTCGGGATCGCTGAACTTGTTGGTGAAGCCCGGGACCTGGTCGGCCCGCTTCGCGATCGCGTCGAGCTTGTTCTGGTCGTCCTGGCTGGTCTGGTCGTAGACGATGACCAGCTTGATGCCCTCGGTGCGCTCGGTGGGGAAGTACTCGTCGAACTTCTCCTGCGCGGCGCGGTTCGGGTTGTCCGGCGGCAGGTACTTCTCGCTGATGCCGCCGAACTGGATGCTGCCGAACGGGATGATCAGCGCCAACAGCAGCAGGACCGTGGGCACCGCGGTCTTCACCGGGTTCTTCATCACCCACGTGGCCAGGCGTCCCCAGAAGCCCTCTTCGATCTCCTTCTTGGACTTCATCCGCCCGCTGAAGCGGTCGGCGATCTTGTCGGCACGCTCGTCACCGGCGAAGCGGCGGGTCAACGGCACCACGGTCCAGTTCATGAGCGTGTTGATCGACAGCATGTTCACACGCGGGCCGAGGATGCCCAGGATCGCCGGCAGCACGGTGATCGACAGGATCGCGGCCAGCGACACCGAGCTGATGGCGCCGTAGGCCACCGACTTCAGGAAGCCCTGCGGCATGATCAGCAGACACGCCAGGGCGGCGACGATGATCGTCGCCGAGAACACGACCGTCTGACCCGCGGTCATGACGGTTCTGCGCACCGCGGCCTGCGTCGAATAACCCTCCGCCATCTCCTCGCGGAAGCGGGACACGATGAACAGGCCGTAGTCGATGGCGATGCCGAGACCGATCAGCGTCACCACCGACTGCGCGAAGATGTTCAGCTCGGTGGTGGTCGCCAGGAACTTCATGATGCCCAGCGAGCCGGCGATCGTGAGACCGCCGATGAGCACCGGGAGGCAGGCGGCGACGACGCCGCCGAACACGAAGAACAGCATGATCGCCACCACCGGCAGCGCGATCACCTCGGCACGGTGGATGTCCTTGTCCATGCCGTCGGCCATGCTGCCCGCCACCGGTTGCAGGCCGGCGAGCTCGAAGGTGGTGCCCGGGAGATCGAATCTCTCCGGGATGTCGGAGAAGAACGGCTCGATCGTCTTGTAGTTCTCGAGGACCGTCGTGTCGTCCTCGCCGGCCACGCCGATCGAGATGAACGCGTGCCGGCCGTCCTCGGTGAACAGTCGCTCCTGCAGCGCCTTCTTGGCCTGCGGCTGCTGGTCGAGGAACGGGTCGTACATGCCGGGGTCGCTGCGGCCGACGATGTCGGGATGGGTCGCGATCAGGTCCTCGACGAAGGACTCGACCTTCTTGCCGAACTCGGGGTCGTCGACGCGGGTCCCCTCGGGCGGGGTGACCAGGAGGATGACATCAGACGTGTGGTCGCGGCCGAGGGCCTTGTCGGCGTAGCGGGCGCCGAGGTCGGACTCCGACGTGGGGTCGAACCATCCGCTCTGACTCAGATGCTTGCCGAGGTCGAGACCGTACAGCCCGAGTCCCGCCATCAGGGCGATCATCACCGCGATGACGAGGAAGCGCATTCGGTACACGAATGTGCCGATGACTCGGAACACGCTGATGTCCTTTCGTGTGCGACGTGTCGGGCGCCTGACGGGTTCGCCGGTGTGTCAGGCCGTCGTTGCGCTCGGGCGGCACCGTGTCGGGATGGCCGACGGCACCGGTCGCGATTCTCTCAGTTCTCGCAGAGATATTGACAGCGTTGCCTGAGTGATCCCTGAGGTGTCGGGGTCCGCGACCCGGTGACCGGGCCCTGATGTGACCAGACCCACGGCCCCGGACGCCGTCCGCGCAGTCAACGCAACAACGCGCTGAGCGGCCGGAACGGCGGGAGCCAGGCGCCGTCGTCGGGCAGCGAGTCCAGACCGATGCGCGGGAGCGGCTCGCGGAACACGCCGGGGATGTCCTCGAGGTCGATGAACTCGAGTCCCTCGGTGGTGAGCGCCCAGCTGGCGTGCTCGCGGAATCCGATGACGGTGACCGGCACACCGTCGGCCGCCACCTCGAGGAGCGGCTCGCGGAATGCCTGGCCGTCGGCGGACGCCACGATCACACCGGCCAGACCCACAGTGTGCCTGCGGAGCTCGATGTGGTCGAGCATGTCGGAGTCGACATCGCTGTCGTCGGTCAGCTTGGGCTTCGCGAACACCGCGAAACCGACGTTGCGCAGGGCGTCGACCCACGGGCGCACGACGTCGGCGCTGCCGGGGGCGATGTTGGTGAAGACGGTCGCCTCGGGCTCGATCTGGCCCTGCTCGGGCGCGTTTGCGGACGCATCGGCGGTGCGATGCAGCAGCCAGCGCCCCAGGGCGTCGAAACGGGGGCGGTGAGCCGCCGTCGGGCGACCCCCGAGCAGCGCTCCGAGTCCCATGTCCATGTTGGGCGCGTCCCACACCAGCAGCATGCGGCGTGAGCCGGACTGCCCGGAGATGGTCTCGGCGAACGAGGTGGGCTGGGTCATGACGGGCTCCCGTCGGGGTCGTCGCCGGAGGGGGACGCCGGCGGGATGGGTCGCGTGTAGACGAACTCGTTGACGCGCCGGCCCTCCTGCTCCGCACGACCCTCGAACTTCGTCGTCGGGCGTTCCAGCAGAATCGGGGACTCGCGGGTCAGCTGGACGACGTGCGGACGATCGGGGTTCTGGGTCGCGAGCTTCTCGGCGATCCACTCCGCGTAGTCCGCGTGGTCGGTCGCGATGTGGAGCACCCCGCCGGGGACGAGGCGGTCGGCCATCAACTCGAGTGTGCCCGTCTGGACGAAACGCCGCTTGTGATGACGCTTCTTGGGCCACGGGTCCGGGAAGAACAGCCGGATCCCGGTCAGGCTCGACGACGGGATGAGCTCCCGCAACACCACCGTCGCGTCGCCGCGGATGAGGCGGACGTTGGTCAGGCCGTTGCGGCCGATGAGGCCGAGGAGCTGCGCGAGGCCGGGCTTGTAGACCTCAACGGCGAGGACGTCCACGTCGGGTTCCTCGGCGGCCATCGCCGCGGTCGACACACCCGTGCCGGAGCCGATCTCGAGGACCTTCGGGGCGGTGCGTCCGAAGTGGGCGTCGAGGTCGAGTTGCGGCTCGGGAATGCGTTCGGCGCCGGTCTGGAGGTCTCGGCCGAGCACGGGCCAGAGGTTGTCCCAGTTGCGTTGCTGTCCGGCAGTCAGGGTGCCCCGGCGGAAACGGAAACTCGTCACGCGGGGGTACAGCCGCGACCTGTCAGCGCTGTTGTTCACAGCTCCATCGTTGCGCATGGACGGCGTCACACGAAGTCGCGGGTGATCGTGTCCGCAAAGTTCTGTCCGCCGACCGGGGTCGGCAGGGGGTGTGGACGACGACCGGCCGGTGGGGCGAAACACGATTAATCTCGGGCCAGCCGCGGAACACGCAGGCGAGGACAGCACAACGGCCGGGTGACAGAGCCCGGGAAGGGCATGAGTCGTGGGGGCAGCGTGGTGAGGCCGGCCGGCCCGGCACCCGAGGGGTGGCCGGACGCGGGCGCGTCGTCCGCGCTGTCCGGCGCCGCCGAACGAGGAGAACTCGCCCGTCTCGTCGATCCGGCGTCACCGCTGGTCCCGATCCTCGACGCCGCCGGGTGCCGCTTCCTGCGCCCGCTGCACGCACACGTCATCGGACGCCCCGGAACCGGCCGCGACACGATGGTGCGGGCGCTGCGCGAGCGCCTGCGGCTCACGGCGACCGGACCCGCGGACGGGGCGGGGGCCGACGCCGACGCCGACCTGTGGGTCCTCGTGCTGGCGGGCCCGCCGCGTCACGCCGACCACGACCTGCTGCGGTCGGCTCCCGCCGACCGCACCCTCGTCGTCCTGGGCAAGGCCGACACCCACCCGGACTGGGACACCGCGGTCGCCGTGGCCCGGCGCTGGTCGACGCGGCTGGGCACCCCAGTCCACGTCGTCTCGCAGCTGCTCGCCTGCGCCGACCTCGACGACCGGATGTTCACCGCGCTGACGGAACTGGCGGCCGCGGGCGCCGAGATGCCCTCGATGGCCGGCCGGTTCCTCGTGGGACGCCCGGGATCGGCCGAACGGGCCGTCCGCGAGGCCCTGTTGCGACGGATCGACGCGTTCGGCGTAGACACGGCGTTGTCGCTGCTGGCGGAGGGGTCCGACGCCGCCGACGCTGCTTCTCTCAACCGGACGCTGCATGCGTTGAGCGGCGTGCACGATCTGGCCGGTCCCATCGGTGAGCGGGTGGCGCTGGTCCGCCGCAGGCGCGAGGACGAGATCCGTGCCGAACTCGAACGCGCGGCGGCCCGGGGGCTGGACCGTGACGGGGCGGAACGGCTGCTCGCGACGGGAGGTGTCGCATGAGTGCCGACCTCCTCGACGCGGCCCGTGACCTCACCGGGTTCGACGCACGGCGGGTACGGTCCGGCGACGCGGTGCTGGTCCTGGGGACCGAGGGTGTCGGGGTCCGCACCCTCGTCGAGGCGTGTCGTTCCCTCGCCGCCGACCTCGATTTCCGTGCCCGCGACACCGCGGAGTCCGCCGATCGGCCGGCGCCGGGCGTGGCCGTGATCGTCGTCGACCCGTCGTCGTCGGTGGGCGAGGAGGAGAAGCGTCTGCTCGACGGTGCGCGAGCCCGCGTCGGGACCGTCGCGTTGGTGTGCAGCCGCATCGACGCGTTCTGGGAGTGGCCGCGCGTCGTGCGTGCCCACCGCAAGAGCCTCGACCCGTTCGGCACCCTGCCCGTCTTCGGGGTGTCGGCGGCCGCGGCGCTCGGCGGCGCCGTCGACGAATCGGGCGTCGACGAGTTGATCTCCTGGATCCGGCAGGCGCTCGACGCCCCGGCGACCGTGCGCGACGCACGCGCCCGAGTGTCCGCGGGCATCGGCGCCGTCGAACACCTCCTCTGCCCGGAGGCCCCCGCGGCGGCGGACGGAGACGGTCTCGACGACCTGCTCGCGCGGCGTCGCGAGCTGCTTGCCGGACGCGACCGCGGACGGCCGGACCGGCTCGCCGCACTGCGGGCCGGCCTGGCACGTGCCCGCGCCCAGTCGGCGGCAGACCTGACCGCCGGGGTCCGCGAACTGTCGGCGCTCGCCGCCGACTCCGCGCCCGGCACCCGGCACCGGGAATGGCTGCAGCAGCGCTGGTCGGAGCTGTCCACCCGCCTGCAACGCGCCACCGACGAGAGGATCGACGAGGTCTCCGCGACCACGCTCGTCGGTCTCGACCCCGAGCCGGCGGCGCGGCAGCCGTGGACCGAGACCCCGCTGCCCGCCGACGGGGCGGCGAGGCGCCGTCGCACCGGTGCCGAGGACGCGCTGCTGGTCGTCATCGGCGCGTCGACCGGCCTGGGCGTGGGGCGCCTCGTCGTGGCCCCGATGGCGTCGGTGCAGACCCTGCAGTGGATCAGCATGCCGCTCACATTGCTGTTGGGGGTGGCGGTGGCGGCCTGGATCATCCGCGTCCGACGCGGCGCACTCGACCGGGCCGGGCGGGCGGCGCGCGACGCCGAGCAACTCGCGGCCGCGCGCGCTGCTCTCGACCATCAGCTCGGCCTGCGGGTCGCGGCGGCCGAGACCGCCATCGCCGGCCAGATCGGCCGGGCGTACGAGCGCCGCGCGCGACGCGTCGACGAGCAGGTGGCCAGGATCGACGAGTCCGTGCGGCGGTTGCGCGGCGGCGCCGTTGCCGGGCGGGAGCGGCAACGGGCCGAGCGTGCCCGGGCGGTGCATCGCGACCTGACCGCTCTCGTCGAACGGATGTGGACCGACCCGGTCGGCGGGAACGATTCCGGCGACGACGATGGGAACAGGTGAACCCGATGGACTCGATCTTCGACGGCCTCGGTCCGGGTGAACCGCTCCGCGGACCCGGCGACCCCGGTGAGGCGCACACCGATCCCCTCGGGTCGATCGGCTTCGATCCGGTCTTCGAGACGGTCGCCGCGATCCGCCCCGGACCGCCCGCCGACGATCTCGGCGATCACCTGTGGATGCACGAGGACGGGCGGATCTGGGACCTCGGGCCGGCCGAGGTGGACACCGACGACGACGGTGTCAACGACTCCCTGACCCGCAACGGCCCGGACGGGTTCACCGTCTACACCGACAGCGATCGCGACGGCCAGGTCGACAAGATCACCGAGATCGGCTCCGACGGGGAGTTCAGCTCGGCGGTGCTCGATCCGGAGACCGGGAGATGGATCCCGGGCGACTCCGGGCGGATCGGCTGACATCGGCTCGGGGGAAGGCGCCGCCCACCACTGTGGCGACGCAGTAGGGCCTGACGCAGTAGGGACTTTGGTCCTGATCTGCGAAATGTGGGAAAAACCGCAGTCCAAGCCCCGGCGACCTAGCGGGCGCTCGGTGCACGTATCCTGGATGACCAGACGACTGAAAGGTGACCATCTCAGCTGGTCACACGTTCGCCAGGAGGCCCCACCGATGACCGCAGCCACCATTCCCGGATTGGACCCGAGCAACGCTCCGACCAAGCATCAGGGGCTGCTGGCCTGGATTGCCGAAGTCGCCGAACTGACCCAGCCCGACCGGGTGGTGTGGTCGGACGGCAGCGACGAGGAGTGGGATCGTCTCACCACTCAGCTGGTCGAGGCCGGCACCCTGGTCAAGCTGAACGAGGAGAAGAAGCCCAACTCGTTCCTCGCCAGCTCCGATCCCGCCGACGTCGCGCGCGTCGAGTCCCGCACCTTCATCTGCTCGGAGAAGGAAGAGGACGCCGGCCCCACCAACAACTGGGTCGCCCCGGACGAGATGCGCGCCACGATGACCGAGCTGTACCGCGGCTGCATGCGCGGACGCACCATGTACGTCATCCCGTTCTGCATGGGCCCGCTCGACTCCGACGACCCGAAGCTGGGCGTGGAGATCACCGACTCCGAGTACGTCGTCCTGTCGATGAAGATCATGACCCGCGTGGGCCCGCGTGTCCTGGAGATCCTCGGCGACGACGGCTTCTTCGTGAAGGCGCTGCACTCGGTCGGCGCGCCGCTCGAGCCCGGCCAGAAGGACGTCCCGTGGCCGTGCAACACCGAGAAGTACATCACCCACTTCCCGGAGACCCGCGAGATCTGGTCCTTCGGTTCGGGTTACGGCGGCAACGCCCTCCTCGGCAAGAAGTGCTACGCGCTGCGCATCGCGTCGGTCATCGCCCGTGACGAGGGCTGGATGGCCGAGCACATGCTGATCCTGAAGCTGACCAGCCCGGAGAACAAGGTCTACTACGTGGCCGCCGCCTTCCCGAGCGCCTGCGGCAAGACCAACCTCGCGATGCTGCAGCCGACCATCCCCGGCTGGAAGGCCGAGACCGTCGGCGACGACATCGCGTGGATGCGCTTCGGCGAGGACGGCCGCCTGTACGCGATCAACCCGGAGTTCGGCTTCTTCGGCGTCGCCCCGGGCACGAGCTACGACTCGAACCCGAACGCGATGAAGACCATCGAGGCCGGAAACACCCTGTACACCAACGTCGCCCTGACCGACGACGGCGACATCTGGTGGGAGGGCATCGACGGCGAGGCCCCGGCCCACCTGACCGACTGGCAGGGCAACGACTGGACCCCGGACTCGGATCGTCCCGCCGCGCACCCGAACTCGCGCTACTGCACCCCGATCGCGCAGTGCCCGTCGCTCGCTCCCGAGTGGGACGACCCGAAGGGCGTGCCGATCTCGGCGATCCTGTTCGGCGGCCGCCGCAAGACCACCGTCCCGCTGGTGACCGAGGCCCGCGACTGGCAGACCGGCGTCTTCATGGGTGCCACCGTCGGTTCCGAGCAGACCGCCGCGGCCGAGGGCAAGGTCGGCGTCGTGCGTCGCGACCCGATGGCGATGCTGCCGTTCATGGGCTACCACGTCGGTGACTACCTGCAGCACTGGATCAACCTCGGCAAGAACGCCGACGAGTCCAAGCTCCCGAAGGTCTTCTACGTCAACTGGTTCCGTCGTGGCGACGACGGCCGCTTCCTGTGGCCGGGCTTCGGCGAGAACAGCCGCGTGCTCAAGTGGATCGTCGGTCGGATCGAGGGCGAGGCCGAGGGCATCGAGACCCCGATCGGCATCGTTGCGAAGCCGGAGGCGATCGACGTGAGCGGCCTGGACGTCGCCACGGAGGACGTCGCCGAGGCGTTGGCGTTCAACCCGGACGAGTGGCGCCAGGAGATCCCGTCGATCGAGGAGCTCTTCGAGTTCATCGGCCCGAAGCTGCCCTCCTCGCTGCGTGACGAGCTCGAGGGTCTCAAGCAGCGTCTGAGCTGAGCGGTGACCGGTCCGTCGGTTCGACATGTGGCTGATGTGACGCGTGAGGTATCGTGCCCCTCATGAGACCACGCCTGTGGGGGGCCACGATCGCCGGAGCTCTGGTGCTGGGGTTGTCCTCGGCACTCGGAGTCCAACCCGCTTCCGCCACACCGGCTTCCGGTGCCGGCGTCAGTGCGTTCTACACGGACTCGACGTCGCTCGGAACCTTCGTCCCGACGTTCAACCAGATCACCGGACTGGACCGGACCGGCAACGGCCGGTACGTCCTCATCGCCGAGGACGCCCTGCCGCCGAGGTTCTTCGACGCGCACATCGGGTACTCCTCGGAGACCGCATCGTTCGTCGGTTCCCCCGCCATCACCGGCGGGGGCACCGTCCTCGGTCCCTGGTTCATCCCGCAGCTGCCCGGCACCGCCCAGTTCGAGGGCATCCGCAAGAGCAACGGCGGCTACACCGTCGTGAGCGGCGGCGGTAATCAGTTCGTCCGCCAGATCGGTCCGATCGGACAGTTCATCCGCGACCTGCCGCTGCCTGCCGCGTGGCGCCCCGCGGCGAAGTCCGGGGTTGCCGGCCAGCGCGGCCTGACCGGCCTCGCCGTCGGCCCCCAGGGGCAGATCTCGGTGATCACCGCGGGCGGCCTCAAGCAGGACGCACGCACCTCGGCACGCCTGCTGACCTTCGGCAAGCCCAACCGCGAGTTCGTCTATCGGACCGACGCCGACAAGGTCGCCGCCGACGTGCTGGCGATCAACGGCACCGACTTCCTCGTCCTCGAACGCGGCGCCGGTCGACTGGCGAGCATCTACTGGGCCACCACCCGTGGCGCCACCGGCGTCGCCGGCAAGCACAAGCTGACGGGCAAGGAGAAGGCGATGACCAAGCGTCGCGTCTTCAGCACCGCGGCGACGCCGCGACTGGCCGCCGGTGACATGTCGGGGCTGGCCTGGGGAAACTGGCACCCCGACACCCCGTTCGCCAAGGCCCGGTCCCGGACGGTGCTCGTCGTGGCGCAGACCGCCGGATCGCCGACCCGCGTCCACTCGTTCGAGTTGCAGCTCCCCAAGTAGCGTTCGTGCAGCGCCCGGCGGCCGATGGGTTCCCGAGAGACCTCGATCGAGACAAATGTCGCTTCAGGGTCAAGTCAGGGACTCACCTGATGGCCATTCGGCCGCGGATTTGGCACCGTTGAGGGCATGACGACGACTGATGCGGCCTCCCGCGACGCCGGGACGCCGAACCATCGACTGGCTGCGGGTGCAGAGGACCTGGTCAAGCGGTACGGATCGGGCGAAACGGCCGTCGAGGCCCTCAAAGGTGTGTCCATCACGTTCCGCGAGGGCGAGTTCACCGCGATCATGGGGCCGTCGGGGTCGGGCAAGTCGACGCTGATGCACTGCCTCGCCGGTCTCGACGTCGCCACCTCGGGCCGGGTGTACATCGGGGACACCGACCTGACCGCGCTGAGCGACAAGGCGATGACGATGCTGCGCCGCGACCGGATCGGGTTCGTGTTCCAGGCTTTCAACCTCGTCCCGACCCTCACCGCGAAGGAGAACATCACCCTTCCGGTCGACATCGCCGGCCGGACCGTCGACACCGAGTGGTTCGACGCGGTCGTCGACCGTCTCGGCATCACCGATCGTCTCGGTCACCTTCCCAGCGAGCTGTCCGGCGGCCAGCAGCAGCGCGTGGCCTGCGCCCGCGCGCTGATCGGCAAGCCGGCCATCATCTTCGGCGACGAGCCGACCGGCAACCTCGACTCGCGGTCGTCGGGCGAGGTGTTGTCGATCCTGCGCGCCGCGACCGACGAGTTCGGCCAGACGGTCGTCATCGTGACGCACGATCCGCGCGCCGCGTCCTACGCCGACCGCGTGGTGTTCCTCGCCGACGGCCAGATCGTGCAGGAGTTGTCGCGCCCGAGCGCCGACGACGTCTTCGAGGTCATGAAGAACCTCGACAACGTGCCCGCACCCGCAACCGAGCCGGCCACCGCCGCCGAGTCCGCCAGAACCCTCTGAGCCGTGGCGTCGTCATCGGTGATGCGCCGGGTTTCCCTCCGAAACCTGCGGGCGCACAAGCTCCGTCTGTTCCTCACGCTCTTCTCGATCGTCCTCGGCACGACATTCGTCGTCGGCTCGATCGTGTTCACGAGCTCGATCTCGAAGGCGTTCAACGACATCTTCGACAGCGCGGCACAGGGAGTCGCCGTCGAGGTGACCCCGGCCGACCGGCAGTCGCCGGGTGTGCCCGTCGAGGTCGTCGACCAGCTGCGTAAACAGCGCGAGCAGCTCGGCATCGACAAGATCGTCGTCAACAACTCCGGCCTGGTGACGGTCGCCGACTCGGCCGGCAAGGCGATCCAGACCGGTGGCGCGCCGAGCATCGGCTCCACCTGGATTCCGCCGCAGGAGGCCCTCGACCCCGACGAGTCGCGCATCATCCCCGGCGGCCGGGGACCCGAGAACGCCGGTGAGATCGCGCTGAACAAGTCCGCGGCGGACTCGGCCGGGTTGGACGTCGGATCGAAGACCAAGGTCGTGATCGGGCAGGGCAACGCCGCCCCGCTCGAGGTGACCGTCGTCGGGCTGATCGACCTGCCCACCTCCACCGGCGGGTACGTCAACGCGCAGTTCGACGCCGCCACCGCCTCGCGGCTGTTCACCGACGGCAAGCACGTCGGGACCGTCGACATGTCCGCGGTCGAGGGGGTGACGCCGGACGAGCTGAAAGAGCGGGTGATCGGCGCGCTCGGCCCGGCCGCCGACCTCTACGACGTGCGCACCGGCGACGAGGTCCGCGCGGACCAGAAGGAGCAGGTCAACGAGTTCCTGCAGATCTTCCAGTACATCCTGCTGGCGTTCGCCGCGATCGGCCTCGTGGTGGGCACGTTCATCATCTACAACACCTTCTCGATGATCGTCGCGCAGCGCAATCGCGAGTTCGCGCTGCTCCGAGCGGTCGGTGCGAGCAGGCAGCAGGTGTCGCGGTCGGTGCTGTTCGAGGCGCTGATCGTCGGCATCATCGGCGGCGTGCTCGGCCTGGGCATCGGCATCGGGTTGGCCGCCGCGCTGAAGGCGTTCACCGCCGCGACGTCGGGCCTGCCGCAGGGCGACCTGGACGTCGGGGTGGGTGCGATCCTCGCGGGCATCCTCGTGGGCGTCGTGGTCACGATGATCTCGGCCTGGGTGCCGGCGGTGCGGGCCGCCCGTGTGCCGCCGGTGGAGGCGATGCGGGCGTCGGCCGCCGAGGGGTCGGCGTCGTTGCGCTACCGCACGATCGCCGGCGCGGTGATCGGCATCGCGTCGATCGTCGCGATCGTCGTTGGCGCGACGGGCGAGGGCAAGGGGCCGGCCATCACGGTCGGCCTGGGAGCCGCCGGTGCGGTGCTGGCCGCCGTCCTGGTGGGTCCGGCCGCGTCCCGCCCCTTCGTGGGTGCGCTGGGCCGGATCATCGGCGCCCCGTTCGGCGCCATCGGTCGCCTCGCACGCACGAATGCCGTCCGCAACCCCCGACGTTCGGCCGCGACGGCGTTCGCCCTCACTCTCGGCCTGATGCTGGTGGCGATCATCGGCACGCTCGGCCAGTCCTTCAAGGGCACGGTCGACGATGCGATCGACGCCGGCATCACCGCCGACTACATCCTGACGGGCACCAACCAGCAGCCGATCCCTCCGGCCGTGAGCGCCGCCGCGCAGGGCGTGCCGGGTGTCGGCGAGGTCGTGTCCTTCGGGGTGGTGCAGGCCAAGGTCGAGGACAAGGCCGAGCAGGGCTTCGCGGCGCTCGGCGGACGACTCGACGACGTGACGATCATGGACATGGAGGACGGCGCGTCGTCGAACCTGCCGGCCGACGGCATGCTCATCAGCCACCGCACGGCGACGACGAAGGGGTGGGAGCGCGGCCAGGTGCTGACGTTCACCTCCGCCACCGGTGCGGAGGTCCAGGTCCCCATCGCCGGCGTCTACGCCGACAACGAGGCGTTGCAGCCGTGGGTCATCGGCGCGGCCGCCTACGACCGGCTCGTGCCGCCCGCAGCGCGGTTCGACGTCACCGTGTTCGTCAAGGGTGAGCCCGGCGCCGACCTCGATGCGTTGCGGACCGGGCTCGAGGACGCCACCGCCGCGTTCCTGACCGTGCAGGTGCAGGACCGCGAGCAGTTCAAGGGTCAGATCTCGTCGCAGATCGACCAGATGCTCGGTGTCCTCTACGCGATGCTCGGCCTCGCGCTGCTGATCGCGGTGCTCGGCATCATCAACACGCTGGCGCTGTCGGTCGTGGAGCGCAAGCGCGAGATCGGCATGCTGCGCGCGATCGGCATGGTCCGCGGCCAGGTCCGACGCTCGATCTACCTCGAGTCGGTGCTCATCTCGATCTTCGGCGCGGTGGTGGGCGTCGTGCTCGGCACGCTGATCGGCGTGGCGCTGGTCCGGACACTGGCGGAGTGGGGCCTGGGCGCTCCGGTGATCCCGTGGACGCTGATCGTGATCACGCTGGTCGCCTCGGCGGTCGTGGGTGTGCTCGCGGCGCTGTGGCCGGCGGTCCGCGCCGCCCGCACCGGGCCCCTGGAGGCGATAGCCGACCTGTGATGGGAGGCGATAGCCGACCTGTGATAGGGGGCGATGGCCGTCCTGTGATAGGGGGCGATGGCCGTCCTGTGATGGGGTGGCGATGGCCGACCGCTGAGTCGCGCGGCCCGGGTTGTGCCCGGGCTGCGCCGTCACAGGCCCGTTTCAGGATCCGAATGACAGAATCGACCGCATGACGCGACCACCCCAGGGCGATCCGAACGATCCGCAGGACGAGCCGCCGGCGACCCGGCAGTTCGATCCGGACTACGACCCGTCGGCGCCCCCGTCGCAGGCCTACTCGCAGGGCGAGCCCTACCCGGGGCCGTACCCGGAGTCGCACGGCACCGCGCCGTTCCCGGGCCCCCAGTACACCGAGCCCCAGTACACCGAGCCCCAGTACACCGAGCAGCAGTACACCGAGCCCCGATACGGGGATCCCCAGTACGGAGGCCCCCAATACGGCGATCCCCGGTACACGGGTGCCGCGCCGTACGGCGCCGACCCGTACGCCGGGTCGCAGGGCGGCGGCGAACCGCCGAAGAGCTCGTCGGGCCGCACAGTCGGCCTGGTGCTGGTGACCCTGGCCGCGGTCGTGATCCTCGCGCTGGTCGTCGTGCTGATCAGCCGGTCGAGCGGCGGTGACGACTCGCCGACGGCGGCCGGGGACTCGTCGACGACCACCTCGACCAGCGAGCAGACCACCCCGAGTTCGACGTCGACGACCACGTCCACGACGCAGACGACCTCCAGCCCGACCACCACGCCGCGCTCGGGCACGGTCACCTACCAGCTCACCGGCAACGGGGATGTCGTCGCGCTGAGCTTCTCCAAGGGCGACGGCCCGCCGACGGTCATCGCGGCCACGGGCTCGCCGTGGTCGCAGCGGGTGAAGCTCTCGGGCACCAAGGCGAGCCTGCAGGCGATCGTGATCCGCGGGCCGGTGACGTGCAGCATCATCGCCGACGGCGAGCAGCTCGCGACCGCCACCAGCAACGGCGGCACGCTCTCCTGCAGCGCGGACCTCTCGGAGGAGTAGGCCCTACTTCTTCCGCAGCACCAGGACCAGATTGGTGCCGAGAACCTCGCGCACGCCGGGAACCCGCATGACCCACCACATCCAGCGCGGGATGTAGCGGGGGAAGGCGGCGAGGAGCTCGGCACGGTCGGACGCCGTGCGTGCCCAGCGCAGGCCGTCGGTGGCGTTGACCGCGAACAACGACGTCCCGTAGAGGTTCTTCGGCGGGTGGCCGTGGCGCTTGGTGTACAGGCGCGCGGCGCGGTGCCCGCCGAGGTAGTGGGTCAGGCCCATCTCGTGACCGCCGAACGGACCCCACCACAGCGTGTAGCTGATGATCACGACGCCGCCGGGGCGGGTGACGCGCAGCATGTCGTCGGCCATCTCCCACGGTTTCGACGTGTGCTCGACGACGTTCGACGACAGGGTGATGTCCATGCAGCCGTCGCCGAAGGGCAGGTCCTGGCCGGAACCGCGCACCGACCCACGGTGTTCGAGACCCCCGGCGTGCATCTCGGTGGGGTCGGGCTCGACCGAGATGTAGTGCGCGCCGCGCGCCCGGAAGGCGTCCGCGAAGTACCCCGGCCCGCCGCCGACGTCGAGGATCACCTTGCCGTCGAGGTCGGGGACGAATGCCTCGACCATGTCGGCGGTGTCGGCGGCCAGGGCGCCATAGAAGCGGGCGGGGTCGGGCTGCTCGTACCGGAAGTCGTTCAGCAGGCCCGCGGCGCGGCGCAGGGTCGCGAGCCGGGCCATCCGCGTGCGGCCGGAGTTCGTGGTCATCGTCGGGTCACTCTAGTCGTGGCGGTCCGGCGCGCTCGGCTCGTGCCTGTCGTTGACCGGCAGACGTCGTTTCGACGGTGCGACCTCGCTCGACGTCGCACGGCCGGATCGACGTCTGGGAGTCGGTCTCGTCGCGTCGCGCCGAGGCCGGGCCGGTTCCGTCGCCGGGCCGGTCCGGGCATGACCCGCGGTTACCTGGCGGTAGGCTGTCGTGCGATGCGCGTACCTTCCGATGTCCTGCTCCTGTGCTGGCGGGACACACGCCACCCGCAGGGCGGGGGCAGTGAGACCTATCTGGAACGCGTCGGTGCCGAGCTGGCCCGACGCGGCGCACGCGTCACCTTTCTGACCTCGGCCTACCCCGGCGCGGCATCCGAGGAGGTGCGCGACGGCATGCGGTTCGTCCGCGCCGGCGGTCGCATCACGGTCTACCCGCGGATGCTGGCGACGATCCTGGCCGGCCGGCTCGGCCGTGGACCGCTCAAGGGCATCCGTCCCGAGGTCGTCGTCGACACCCAGAACGGCGTCCCGTTCTTCGCGACCCTGGTCGCCCCGGCCCCCACGGTGGTGCTGGTCCACCACTGCCACCGCGAACAGTGGCCGGTCGCCGGTCGTGCGCTCGGCCGGGTCGGCTGGTTCATCGAGTCGCGGCTGTCGCCGCGGGTGCATCGGCGCAACAGATACGTCACGGTGTCCACGCCGTCGAAGAACGAGCTCGTCGCACTCGGCGTCGACGACGAGCGCATCTCCGTCGTCCGCAACGGCGTCGACCCGATTCCCGGCGACGCGGCACTCGCATCGGGCGTCTCCACCGACGGTCCCGTGCGACTGTGCGTGCTGTCGCGCCTCGTGCCGCACAAGCAGGTCGAGGATGCGCTCACCGTTTGCTCGCAGCTGCGGCGCTCCGGTCTCGACGTGCATCTCGACGTCATCGGCGGCGGCTGGTGGGCCGACGAACTCCGTTCCGCCGCAGCTGAACTTGGCGTGACCGACGCGGTCGTCTTCCATGGCCACGTCAGTGAGTCCCGCAAGCACGAACTGCTGTCGCAGGCGCATGTCCACCTGATGCCGTCCCGCAAGGAGGGGTGGGGCCTCGCGGTCATCGAGGCCGCCCAGCACGGCGTCCCGACCATCGGTTACCGCAGTTCGGTCGGACTCCTCGACTCGATCGACGACGGGAACACCGGCCTCCTGGTCGACGGTGTCGACGAACTGGTCAGTGCTACAAGGAAACTCATCGACAATCCGGACGAGGCGCAGCGCCTCGGGCGCAACGCGCAGGCGAAGGCGGGGCGCTATTCTTGGGAGGCGACCTGCGACGGCTTCATCGAGACGTTCGACGCGGTGCTCTCGCGGTAGCGGCCACCGCGCCCACGATCCCCGCCACAAACAGCGCCGCCCAGACGAGGTGCGCTCCGATCGCGAGTGCCCGGTCGGACCCGTCCGCCGAACGGTCTGCGTGGGCGTCGATCCGGTAGAGCCGGAGATCCTCGCCGTCATGGACGAGCCGCCCCTCCTCGGCGAGTAGCGCCGGTGGCGAATCGTTCTCGACCAGAACCCAACCCACACCCAGCGCGGCGAGTTCGGCGGGCGACCCGCCGGACTCGAGCACCGCGGCGACCGCGGCGGCACGTTCGCTCGGCGCGTCGACGACCTCGCCGTCGACGCTGAGTTCCCCCGATTCGATGACCGGCGCCCGCAGCATCCGCGCAGCGGGATCGAGTGAGACCTCGTCGGCGAAGGCGTACTGCCGCACGGTGTCCGCCGGCCACAGCGCGACCGCTCCCTGATCCGCGGGGACCAGCTCCGCGACGGTCGCCCAGTCCTCGGGGTAGCCCACCGAACGCACCGAACCGCCGACGCCCCAGGCGAGGTCGGGGAGCGGCGCGACGACGAGCAGGGTGACCGCCGCGAGTGCGAAACCGGACGGCACCCGCCGACCGGCCGCCGTGACCGCCGCCGCCACCGCCACCGCGACGCCGGGGACGAGGAGAGCGGCGAACTTCTGCGTGTCCCGGAACAGGCCGGCTCCGGGGACGTGCTCGACCGCGGCCTCCAGCACCCATTGCCCCGGACCGAACGTGCTGAGCACCAACAGGACCGCGACCGCCGCGGACAGCAGGCCGAGGGCTCGCACGAGCGGATCGAGTGACGCACGTCGGCGCCACAGGAACACGACACCGGCCGACACGACGACCAGCAGGCACAGGGTCGCGACCGCCGCCCACCAGATGGTCCGGCTCGACGGCACCGCGTCGGCGTTCCAGATCCCGCCGAGTGACAACACCGTCCCCACGGGACCGAGCCCCGGCTCGGGGCGCAGCCCGAAGGCCTCCACACCCGCCGGATTCGACGTCGTGGCCGCGTCGCTGATCACCGCGGTCAGCGTCCACGGCGCCGTGCTCGCCGGCCACAGCGCCGCCGCGATCGCCGTCGCCCGCGCACCGACCGGTCGTCCGATCAGCGCCGCCGCCAGCACGAGCCCGGCCAGCACCGACCCCGTCGGGGTGAGTCCGGCCGCGGCCAGCAGGCCGCCGAGTTGTGCGAACCGTGTGAGATCAGGACGATCTCGTAGTTCCATCGCCGCGACGAGGATCCATCCCAGCGCGGCATATCCGGCCAGCAGGCTCCAGTGGCCCTGCAGAAGACGTTCGGCCACATAGGGATTCCAGATCGCCACCAGCGCGGCCGCGACGGCGCCGGCCCGACCGGAGCCCGGGACCAGGCGCGATGCCAGACGTCCGTAGCCGACGCCGGCGAACACCAGCGAGGCCAATAGGATCGCCACGACCACCACCCCGCCGTCGACGACCGACGACGCCATCGCCACGAACCAGTCCTGCGGAACCGCCCGCGGCGGCAGGTCGCCGATCCCCAGCGTCGTGTCGGTGACGTGCGTGCGCGGCGTCGACACCGCGTCCCGGTACAGGAGATACCCCGGGCCGGCGCCGGCGAGCGTCGGCAGCACGGGCGCCAGGATCGCCACGGCCGCCACGGCACTCACCAGGTAGAGCGCCGGGAGGAGCCGTGCGGGAGCCACCGTCAGTAGTGGTGGGTGTCCGACGGGGCGGGCGCGTGCACCGGATCGTCGTCGAACTCCGACTCGGCGATGCCGTACGCGCGGGCGAGGTCGAGGATCTTGGTGGCGCGGGCGATGCGCGGCAGGTCGGAGCCGTTGCGGATCTCGCCGCCGTCGCGCTCGAACTCGGCGAAGAACTCCTTGGCCCAGGTGATCTCGTCCTGCGAGGGCGAGAGTCCCTCGTTGACCGGCGCACACTGGGCCGGCGTCAGGCAGATCTTTCCGGTCATGCCGAACTGCGCGCTGACCGCGGTGGCTTCGCTCAGCTTGAGTGCGCTCGAACCGACCGTCGGCCCGTCGATCGCGCTCGGCAGGTGAGCGGCCTTGGCGGCGATGGTGAATCGCGACCGGGCGTAGGCGAGCGTCAGCGGGTCGTCGCCGAAACCGGTGTCGCGACGGAAGTCGCCGATGCCGAAGGCGAGCCGGAAGGTGCCCTTGGCCGACGCGATCTCGCTGATCCGCTCGAGCCCGCGCGCGGTCTCCACCAACGCGACGATGGGCAGGCCGGGGAGCCGGTTGGCGGTCTCGGTGACATGGTCGACGGACTCGACCATCGCCAGCATCACACCGCCGACGGCGGTCTCGGCGAGGGCCGCGAGGTCGTCGGCCCACCACGGGGTGCCGAAGCCGTTGATCCGCACCCAGTCGCCGGCGCCGGGACCGGAACCGTCCTTCGGGCCGATCCACCGCACGACGTTGTCGCGGGCGGTCACCTTGTCCTTGGGGGCGACCGCGTCTTCGATGTCGAGGACCACGATGTCGGCGCGCGAGCGCGAGGCGGGCTCGAACTTGGCGTAGTGCGCACCGTTCACCAGCAGCCAGCTACGGGCCAGCACCGGATCGATACGCGAACCGACGTCGGTCGGCTCGGCGTCGTAGGTGGTCTTCTCGTCGTACATCGGTATCTCTCGTCGGCGTCGGTCCTGGTTCTCCAGCCACCCATCGTCGCCTATGCACAGTGAACGGTGCAAAGCACCCTCTGCGGGCATCCCACCCTGTTCACGCATCCTCGGCCCGACTCGTCACACTTGTGGTCATGCAGCAGACCCAGCCGGCCCGTCGACGGTCATCGGGAACCGTCGGCGCCGTGGGGTCGGTGGCGGTCGGGTCGATGGTCGCCAACGTCTGCATGTACCTGGTGCACCTGACGGCCAGCGCCCGGTACCTCGACGTCAGCGAGTACGGCGAGTTCGCCGTGCTGCTGTCGGCGATGCTCGTCCTGGGGGTGCCGGCACTGGCCCTGCAGAACGTCATCGCCCGCGAGGTGGTCCTCGGCCACGACGAGCGCCGGCTCCGCCGCGTCGGGGTGCAGACGACGCTCTGCGTGGTCGCGCTGGTCGCCGTCGCCACTCCGCTGGTCGCCCTGCTGCTGCGGACCGGGGTCCTCACGACCCTCGCCGCGCTGGCGGCCGCCCCCCTCCTCGCGCTGATCGCCGCAGGTCAGGGCATCCTCCAGGGTCGTGGAGAGTTCCGCACCCTGTCCTGGGTGCTCGCGGTGGTGGGGATTCTGCGGGCAGTGCCCATCATCGGGGCCTTCACCGCCGGCGCCGGTCCGACCGGCGGCCTGCTGGCCGGCACGATCGGTGCTGCGGCGTCGGTGGTCCTGGTCTGGGCGGTCGTCGGCAAGGTGGGTGTCCCCCCCGGGGGCGGGGCCGAGGGCCCTCCGGCCGGCGTGCTCAGCGTCGTCCGCGCCTCGCAGGTGCAACTGGTCCTGATCGTCGCCTCGTCGGTCGACCTGCTGCTCTCCCCGCAGGTCCTCGACGCGGACTCGGTCGGCGTGTACGCGCTCGGCGCCATCGCCACCAAGGTCGCGTTCTGGCTGCCCCAGGCGATCGGCGTCGTCTTCTATCCCCGCCTGGCCGACCCCGCCCGGTCCCGGGTGTCGCTGCGGCAGGCGGTGACCGTCGTCGCCGCCGTCGGAGTGGTGCTCACCCTCTGCGCCGGGGCGGCCGGGCCGGTGGTGCCGCTGGTGTTCGGCGACGGCTACGACGAACTCGTCCCCATCTTGTGGCTGTTCGCCTACATCGGCGCGACGCTCGCGGTGCTGCAGGTGGTCCTGTTGTCGGCGATCGCACGAGACCGCACCCGCGTCGCGTTCGTCGCCTGGGTGGTCGTGGCGGCCGAGGTGATCTGCATCCTCACCCTCGCCGGGTCGGTGCTCGGGGTGGCGGCGATCGCCGCGGCGGCGGTCACGGTCGCCGCGGCCGTCACGTGGGCCCTCACCCGCTGACCGCCGGGATCCACCCCGCCGGCCCAGGGACGTTGCCGCACCAGCCGACCTTCGGCAGTGTGGTGTGATGAGCGACAACGAAGTCACCCAGGTCACAGTCGAACGCGTCATCGAGGCCCCCGTCGACGCGGTGTTCGACATCCTCTCCAATCCCGAACGGCATCAGCGCCTCGACGGCTCCGGGTTCATCCGCGGCGTCGACCATGCCGACCGCATCCAGAAGGTCGGGCAGGTGTTCACGATGAACATGGCCGGCGACCACATGGGCGGCGACTACCAGACCGACAACCACGTCACCGGCTACGCGAAGGACAAGCTGTTGGCGTGGAAGACCACCCCGGCCGGCACCGAACCGCCCGGATGGGAATGGGTGTGGGAACTCGAGTCCCTCGGGCCCGGCGAGACCCTGGTCCGGCACACCCACGACTGGTCGAAGGTCACCGACAAGAAGCTCCTCGAGCAGGTCGGGTTCCCGCTGGTCTCCCGCGACCAGCTCGAGGACACGCTCGGACGCCTGGCCGCCGAGGCGGCGTCGTGAGCTGAGAGAGCGACCTCAGGCGTCGTGCTGCGCGGAGCCGGTCGCGGTGCGCCGCCACCGCTCCGGCAGCCACGCCGGATTGATCAGCACCGCGCCCGCGATCAGCGCGAGCACACCGAGCACACCGGTGACGATCGGCACGACACGCCCCCAGACGGTGATCGGGGTTGTGAGATCCGAGGCGAGGCGCGTCATCTCGGACTGCGTCTGCTCGTCGTAGGCGAAGGTCGCCTGCAGGTGCGGCAGCCGGTAGTCCGCGGGGACGCCGGTCGTGCCGTCGGGGAAGGCATAGAACTCGTCGACGACGATCGTGGCGTCGACGATGGTGCCGGTCGTCGCGTCGACGGCGAGGTCCCAGGAACCCTTGTGTCGCAGGGTGGCGGTCAGTTCCCGTGCGGGGCCGTCGATCCCGAACCACGACGCCGGGCGGGTGATGACGACGTCGGTGCCGACCGGCCGCCCGAGGGCTTCGCGGGCGAGGTCGGTCTCGGGAACCTCGGCGCGGAAGCGGGCCACGGTCTTGCCCTCGACCTCGGTCTCGCCGTCGTAGGCCAGCGGCACGGTGGTCCGTGTGACGGGGTCGAAGAACTCGTGGTCGGAGAGGCTCGTGTCGAAGGGCAGCAGGTAGGTGAAGCCGCGACGGTCGGGGACCAGCACGGGCGCCTGATCGCTGTCGTACTGGATCTCCGACGCCCCGCGCGACGAGAGCTGCGGTTCGGCGGTCTCCCGGTCGAGCGTCACCCGATCCTTGATCGCGTCGATGGTGGCCTCGTTGCACGGCTGCGCCGACTCGTCCTCGCTGCCCGGGCGCGGGTCCTCCGGGTCGACCTCGCGGTCGTCGATCTTCAACGTCTCCGCCTGAACCGACGTGCCGGCCTGCAGGGTGACGCGATGTGAGTCGGATGGCTGCACCGCGACGACGCGCTGCTGCCGGACGAGGTCGGCGCCGGCGGTCCGGGCCCTCGGGGTCGCCAGCGAGCAGCGATCGAGGACGGTGGCGTCCTCGGCGGTGGCGACGGTGGTGAAGTCGGTGCTGAGGGGGATCTCGCGGAAGTTGCCGACGAGCAGGGTGGGCAGGGCGATCGTCACCGCGATCAGGAAGCTGCCGACGAAGATGAGCGTCGGTCCCGCCAGGTCCGCGGCGGACCAGCGTCGGGGACCGGACTGCACCGGGGACGGCTCCGAAGACATGGTGGCGAGGGTAGTGGATGGGGCACGGCTACCCTGTCACCAGCATGACCAGCACCGACCCCGCCCGCGACCAAGTCGCCTTCAAGGGCACCGACGAAGTCGCCTCCAAGGGCACCGACGCAGTCGCCTCGGACAGCACCGACGCAGTCGCCGCAACCGACGCCGCCGCAACCGACGCCGCCGCAACCGCGGCGCCGGCCATGGCCCGCCGGTTCTATCCGCAGCTCGAGGGCATGCGCGCGATCGCGGCGATCGGAGTGCTGACCACCCACGTGGCCTTCCAGACCCGCGCGGTGGAGATCCCGGTGATCGGACCCGTGCTCGGTCGCCTCGACCTCGCGGTCGCGTTGTTCTTCTCCCTCTCCGGCTTCCTGCTCTGGCGGGGCTGGGTCGACGCCGCGCACCGCGGCGAGGGCCATCCGTCCATCCCGCGCTACCTGCGGCACCGCGTCGTGCGCATCTGGCCCGCCTACCTCGTGGTCGTGGTGCTGGTGCTCCTGCTGCTGCCGGAGGCGCAGGGCGCCGACCTGGAGGTGTGGCTGGCGAATTTGACGCTGACCCAGGTCTTCGTGCCGCTCACCCTGACCGCCGGCCTCACCCAGATGTGGAGCCTGTCGGTCGAGGTCACCTTCTATGCACTCCTCCCGGTCATCGGGCTCGCGTTGCTCCGGCTTCGCGGCCGGCGCGTCTCGGTGCGCATCCCCGTCCTGATGGCGCTCGGCGTCCTCAGCCTCGGGTGGGCGTGGGTGGGCACGTCCCTGCCGGTCGCCGACGGCGTCGAGACCAAGAACTGGGTGTTCGGCCACCTGCCCTGGTTCATCGCGGGACTGATCCTGGCCGAGATCGCGGGCGTCCTCGACACCCCCGGCGCGACCCGCGGCCGTGCGCTCGACCTCGCGATCCGCATCAGCGCGAACCGCTGGCTGATGTTCGGACTCCTGGCCGTCGCGTACGGGCTGGCATGCACGCGCCTGGCCGGCCCCACCGGTCTCGGCGACGTCACCAACACCGAGTTCGCCACCAAGATGGTGCTCGGCGGGCTGTGCGGCTACGCGCTCCTCGCGCCGCTCGTCTGCAACCCCGGCCCGTTCCGCTTCCTGACGTCACGGGTGATGTTGGCGCTCGGACGCTGGTCGTACGGCATCTTCATCTGGCACGTGGCGATCCTCGCCGTGGTCTTCCCCCTGTTCGGGATCGTGCCGTTCAACGGCGACACCGTGCTCGTGTGGGTCCTCACGCTCGGACTCACGATCGGGATCTCCGCGGCGTCCTACGCGTTCATCGAGGAGCCTGCGCGTAACTGGCTACGCAACCGGGAGGCGCGGCGGCGCAGGCGGACGGCCGCCGAGGCGCCGGCATCTCCGGCGTCATCGGTTGCTGCGTCATCGGTCGATGGGGCGGCCCAGGTCGACAAGAAGACGAGCCAGCAGGTCATCAGCACCGCGACCAGCGCCGGCAACTGAACCCACCACTGCCAGCCGTGGTAGCCGCCCTCGGCGTGCCACGGGCCCGCGGCGAGCCCGGTGGTCGCCGCCATCATCGCGACGAAGGTCGTCGTCACACCGGCCCTGTGCGGCATGGCGGCGGCGACGATTCCGGCCACGACGCCGATCGCCAACCCCCACCAGCCCGACAGCAGCCATGACGTTCCGAGAATTCCGGCGCCGGCTGCGATCAGAGTCGCCCGGCCGGGCGCTGGGGTCTGCCGTGCGGGGACGTCCACCCGCCGTTTCGACGGCCACCACGCCGCGAGAAGCAGTGCCGCCATCATCGCCAGGCCGACGACGATCGACCACCGGTACAGCGAATCGAACCGGTACGTGAGATCGACCCGCCCCGACGCGCCTTCCGGCACGATCCATCCCTGTTGCCACCCGTCGACGACGACCGGTGACAACTCCGTGCCGTCGAGCCGCGCGATCCAGCCGGGATTGGTCGACTCCGGCACCACCAGAAGGCGTTCCGGCCCGGCGTCGACGTCGACGACACGATGGGTCGCGCCCCACTCGGCCACCGTCGGCACCGACGTGGTCGCGGGCGTCAGCGGCTCGTGCACCAGCGACACCGCGTCGACCGTGAACGCCTCTCCGGGGTTGACCGCCACTTCCTGACGACCTGCGGGCAGGCGCAGTTCGCCGTTCGCACAGGGAGTTCCGACGACGGGCTCGCCGCTGCGCAGTGCGCCGGCCGTCGTCCGCGCCGACACCCCGACGACCTGTCCGGCCGCGGTGATGCCGATGCCGTCGTCGCAACCGATGTCGACCACCCGGTCCGGATCGGCGGGCGGTGCCGGGGCGGGGA
>Ga0164243_10002821_pt1 | contig 28296 bp, 27 predicted proteins | sample OricompcompostOP_FD_108781 | JGI IMG/M metagenome (GOLD analysis project Ga0164243, IMG submission 108781) | Organic Plus compost microbial communities from Emeryville, California, USA - Original compost - Organic plus compost (OP) | ecosystem: Engineered > Solid waste > Mixed feedstock >... | reverse complement strand
GCGAACCCGTCGCGGGAATCGACCCGGTCGGTGCCCTGGTCGGCGACGTAGATCGCGTCCAGGGTGTCCAGCGACGGCAGGTCGCCCGCCAGCGCCTGCAGGTTCTTCAGGCAGTCGTCGGCGCGGTTCATCGTGCAGATGGTGACCGCCGTGGGCCGGACCCTGGCGGGCGGCTCGACGGTCCAGCGCACCCGCTCGACGGTGAGCCGCTGCCCGGCCTGGGTTTCCAGGTCCAGCCACAGCGCACCGCCGTCGAAGAACTTGTCGATCTTCGCGTCGAACGCGACCGTCGTCCGGTCGGCGCCCTCGACCTCCCGCGCCTCGACGGTGCGCGGCTCGCCCTCGGAGTCGGACGCGCGGACGGCGAGCTGCCCCGCCCCGCTGACGACCGCCTCGACGCGGACCTCGCGCACCTTCGTCCAGCGCTGCCAGTAGCTGGCCGGGAACCGGCCGAAGTAGGTGTTGCCGGACACCCGGGCCGACGGCTCCAGGGTGACCCCGCCGCGACCGCGGTTGACCACGCCCTCGAGGACCTCGGCGTAGAGGTCCTTCGACACGACCGGGGAGGGCCCGGCGTACAGACCGCGCTGCGCGGTCAGGCGGCCCTCCGGAACGTGTTCGGCGAACGTGGTCGCTTCCTCCGTCGCCTGCGCGCCGTTGGTTTTCGCCTTGGCGGGGGCGGCTCGTCCCGCGACGGTCTTGCCGGCCATCAGCTCTCAGTCCTCCAGGGAATTCCGACTCGCGCTCGCCAAGTTACACGGCGCACCCGTGAACGAATCACGAGCCGGACTCGGGCGAAGCAACCGTCACACCTTCTTCGCGGAAGACAACCCACTTGAGCATCACGAAGTTGATCGCGGTGGCCGTGCCCTGCGAGATCACCCACGCGACCGTCGGCTTGAACTGGAACTCACCGAGCAGGTGCAGCATCAGCGCATTCACACCGACGGCGACGAAGAACGTGACGCCGTACAGCAGCACGAAGCCACCGATCTGCCCCTTGCCGGACTTGCGGCCCGCGGAGAACGTGAACTTGCGGTTAAGGAAAAACGCGGTGGTGGTGCCGACGATGAAACTGATCGCGCGGGCCACCGTGTCCCACGGAGCGTAATCGAGACCGATGGCCCGCAGCAGCGTGTAAGTGCCGAGATCGAGTAGCGCGCAAAACCCCCCGATCACCGCGAATCGCACCAGCTGGCCGAGCAGGCCAGGGCTTTTCGCGGCGTCTGCCTGCTCCTGCGGTTCCGCGGTCACCACTGCACTACCTCACCAGCGTGCGATTTTCCAGGACCGGAAAAGTGTAGAAGCGCCTCCGCGAAAGCCACTCCCCGGGGATGGCTACCCTGGTCCGGGTGAACACGACACCGCATACCGAGCGGCGGACACTCACCGGGTGGGGCCGCACCGCCCCGACCATCGCCGAGGTGCTGACCACGCCGGACGTCGAGACGATCGCCCGCGCGGTGACGCAGGCAGGCTCGCGCGGCGTGATCGCCCGCGGACTCGGCCGCTCCTACGGGGACCCCGCGCAGAACGCAGGCGGACTCGTCGTCGACATGACCGCCCTGAACCGCATCCACTCGATCGACCCGGACAGCGCCGTGGTCGACCTGGACGCCGGGGTCAGCCTCGACCAGCTGATGCGGGCGGCCCTGCCGCACGGCCTGTGGGTTCCGGTGCTGCCCGGAACGCGCCAGGTCACCATCGGTGGCGCGATCGCCAACGACATCCACGGGAAGAACCACCACAGCGCGGGCAGCTTCGGCAACCACGTGCTGTCGATGGACCTGGTCACCGCTGACGGCCAGGTCCGCACCCTCACGCCGGACGGCCCCGAATCGGAGCTGTTCTGGGCCACGGTCGCGGGCATCGGGCTCACCGGGATCATCGTCCGCGCGAAGATCCGCATGAAGAAGACGGAAAGCGCCTACTTCATCGTGGACGCCGACCGCACGGGGAGCCTGGACGAGACGCTGGAGCTGTTCACCAACGGCTCGGACCTCAACTACGACTACTCGATGTCGGTGCCGGACCTGATCAGCTCCGACCACCGCCTCGGTCGTGCGACGTTCTCCCGCGGATCGCTGGCGAAACTGGACCAGCTGCCTGCCAAGCTGCAGGCGGACCCGCTGAAGTTCGACGCGCCACAGCTGGCGACGCTGCCGGACGTCTTCCCCAACGGGCTCGGCAACAAGCTGACCTTCGGGATGCTGAACAGCATCTGGCAGCGCACGGTTCCCAAGGGCGGAGTGCGCGGCAAGATCCAGAACCTGACGCAGTTCTACCACCCGCTGGACATGCTCGGCGAGTGGAACCGCGCCTACGGTTCGAAGGGTTTCCTGCAGTACCAGTTCTCGGTGCCGTTCGGTCGCGAGGACGAGCTGAAGGCGCTGTGCCGCAAGATCGCCACGTCCGGGCACTACTCGTTCCTGAACGTGTTCAAGCGGATGGGCGAGAGCAACCCGGCGCCGCTGTCCTGGCCCTCGCCGGGCTGGATGCTGAGCGTCGACTTCCCGATCAAGGACGGCCTCGGCCGGTTCTGCACCGAGATGGACGACGAGGTGCTGGCCGCCGGTGGGCGCCTCTACACCGCGAAGGACTCGCGCACCACGCCGGAGACCTTCGCGAAGATGTACCCGCGGCTGGAGGAGTGGCGCAAGATCCGCCAGTCGGTCGACCCCGAGGGCGTGTTCGCGTCCGACATGAGCCGGAGGCTTGAACTGTGATCGACGCTGTTGGCAACCCCCAGTCGCTGCTGCTGCTCGGCGGCACCTCCGACATCGCGCTCGCCATCGCGCACAAGTACCTGGGCGACGCTCCGGACCTGCGCGTCGTCCTGGCCGCACGTCCCTCCGAGCGCCGTAAGCTGGCCGCGGAGAAGCTGCGCGCCGCGGGCGCGAAGGTGTCCGAAGTGGACTTCGACGCGAAGGACACCGCGTCCCACCCCGCGGTGCTGGGTCAGGCCTTCTCCGGTGGCGACATCGACGTGGCGGTCGTGGCGTTCGGCCTGCTCGGTGACAACGAGAAGGCCTGGCAGGACCACGCAACCGCGGTCGAGCTGGCCACGGTGAACTACACCGCCGCGGTGTCGGCCGGGGTGGCGCTGGCGGACAAGCTCAAGACGCAGGGCCACGGCACGATCATCGCGCTGTCCTCTGTGGCCGGTGAGCGCGTGCGGCGCTCGAACTTCGTGTACGGCTCCACCAAGGCCGGTTTCGACGGCTTCTACCTCGGCCTCGGCGAGGCGCTTGCGCCGTCGGGTGTCAAGGTGACGGTCGTGCGACCGGGCCAGGTCAAGACGAAGATGACCGAGGGCATGGGCAAGGCCCCGCTGGAGCAGACCGCCGAGCAGGTCGCCGACATCGCGGTCGAGGCGGCCCGCAAGGGTAAGGACCTGGTGTGGGCGCCGGGCGCGTTCCGCGCGGTGATGTCGGTGCTGCGGCACGTGCCGCGGCCGATCTTCCGCAAGCTGCCGATCTGATCGGCCGGCTCGGACACCGAAACGCCCCCGGACTCCGCGAGTCCGGGGGCGTTTTCGCGTCACCTTCTCGTCACTGGCTCAGCCAGTACCCGTACGAGGTGTAATCCGGGTAGGGGTTGAGCAGCGGGCGCGGCTGCTGCAGCTCGATCTCCACCGAGTCCCCGGTGATCAGCTCGCCGGGAATCTCGTAGGTGTAGGTCGACCACACGCCGTCACGCTCGTCGCGGACCCAGGTGCCCGCGTCCACTCCGTCGACGAGCACCCGCATGTCGAACACGCTGCCGTGCATCGCGGTGCGTGAGGTGATCGTCAGCGACTGCCCCGGCGTCAGGCCGCGTGCCGTGAAACGCTCACCACCCACGACGGGGCGCGCGCTGTCGATCACGTCGCCGACGCGCGCGAGCGACGTCCACGGCTGCGTGCCCACCTGGGACAGCACCGGCTGGTACCGGTGCTCCCCCTCGCTGGTCAGGTCGCCGACGTTGACGTAGTCCCGCAGCTGTCCAGGCACCGCCTGCCGGTCCCCGCTGCCGAGCAGCGACCAGTCGGCCGCGTAGACGTTCAGCTCGCGGAACGGCACGATCAGCTGCCCGGCGAGGTTCGGCTGCGCGTGCACGTCGAAGGTCAGTTCGGCGGGCGTGCGCAGGATGCCGACGTCCTTGAGCGGTTCCATCGACGGCCCCGGCCACGGGTCGTACACCGCGAACCAGTCCGGTCGCTGCTCCGGGGGCAGGTGCTTGAGCGCCTCGTAGAGCGAACCCGTGCCGTTGTTGGCCGCCGCGGCGAACCCGTTGGTGCCCAGCCCGATCAGGTCCAGCACGCGGTGTTCGCTGAAGTAGGCGACCGCCCCGACGTCCTTCACCGCCACCACGGCGTCCGGAGGCAGGTTGCCGCGCACCCACTGGGCCACCGACACGTCCGTGTCGCGGATAGTGGCGGCCGCCCTGGCGTAGCGCACCGACCAGCCGGGCACCTCGGCCAGCGTGAACACCAACAGCACCACCAGCGCGCCGTGCAGCGCGATCCGCCGGGCCCGCTCCTGCCGCGCGAGCCGGGTCAGGCCGTACACGCCGGTGACCGCGAACAACACGAACACCGGCAGGAACGGCTGCACGTACCGCAGTTCGTGGACCAGTGCGGTGTTCAACGTGGACACCGACATCACGATCAGCAGCAGACCGCCCGCCAGCGCGAACAACATCGGCCGCCACACCGGGCGGGTCAGGAACACGTAGACCAGACCGGCGGCGAACAGCAGCATCGCGCCGGGCACCGCGTAGTCCTGGCCGGTGAAACCGAGGAAGATGTGGAAGAACCCGCGGGCGTTGGCCATCGTGCGGTCGACGAACTCGCTCAGCCAGAACACCGGCCGGTCGTGCAGGAACGACTTGGACTGGATGCCGTTCGCCGTCGCGGTTCCGGTGGCGATCTTGTAGAACAGCAGCTGCGCGGCACCCGCGGCGATCGGCAGCAACGTCCACAGTGCCCGCAACACCGATCGTCGCGCACCGGAGGCACGGCGGTCGGCCCAGATCGCCCACAGCGCGGCGAGAGCGAGCGTGCCGGCCAGGATCAACCCCTCGGTGCGCACGAGCGCCAGCAGCGCCGCCAGCACGGGTGTCCAGCGCACGCGCGGCTGCTCGCGGACGAACACCAGTAGCGTGGCGACCACCAACAACATCACCAGGCCGACTTCCATACCGCTGGCCGCGCCCCACGCCAGCGGTCCGCTCACCGCGACCAGGACGCCGGACCACACACCGACCGCGCGGGACACCAGCCGGGTGCCCAGCACCGTCAGCAGCGCGGCCGTGACCGCGAAGCACAGGATGCCGAAGCCGAAGGCGAACCCGAGGAACCACGTGCCGTGGAAGCCGAGTACCCAGGCCCCGCCGAGCACGAACGCGTAGAGCAGGCTGCTCGCGCCCGCGCTGATGTCGTCGCCGGTGTTGAACTGGAAGAAGTGCCCCAGGCCCAGTTGCCTGCCGTACTGCAGGTGGATGTAGACGTCGTCGAGCGGCGCGATGAGCTTGCCGTCGTTCCAGCCCATCCCGCACAACACGAACACGACACCGACGACCGCGGCGAGGAGTCCGGTGAGCCAGCACGCCGGCCCTCCGGGCACCCCGGGCCTGGCACGCCGCGGAGCGCGGTCGACGTCATCCGTTGTGCGCAGAACCCCGGTCACGTCACGCGACCCCTGCGGCGGTGGTGTGGTTGGCTCATCTGGTCAGGCTATCCCGCGACTCCCGCCACTGGTCGAACAGCAGGTCGCGGTGCACCTCGTGGTAGCGCGCGAGGTCGTAGATGTGCACGGTTTTCGCCCACCGCAGGTCGTCGTCGCACTCGAACCCGTCGGCCTCGGCGCGTTCGAAGTCGCTGCCCAGGTAGTACACGCCGACCGAACCGTCCAGCGTGATGCCGGCGACCTCGCACGAGTACCCCAGGTATTCCGCGCAGGTGGTCACCTCGGCGATCCGGCCGCCCTCCGTTTCCAGCACGCCCTTGCGCGGGCGGCCCGCGACCACCGCGGCCTGACCGTTGGGCCAGCCGCCCTGCGGCGGGAAGCCGTCCACCGGGCGCGCGAACCGCGCGGCGCGCCAGCGGGTGAACAGCAGGTCGTTCTGCCGCTCGGAGTATCCGCGGAGATCACGCAGGTCGACGGTTTTGTAGTACTCGTACGCGGCTTCCTGCACGAAACCGTTGATCGTGGCCCATTCCTGGTCCCATTCGGCATCCAGAACGCGCACGGTCCCGTTGTCGTGCGCCGCGTCGACCATGACGCGGTGATCCCGGTAGGACGCGTACACCTGCACCGAGAAAACGCGTTCACACATTTCCACCGGCACCGCGCCGGAGAGCTCACCGCGCGGGTGCGGCGTCGGTCGGCCGCCGTCGGCCTGCGGGAAGTGCACGTAGTTGTCGCCCGGCGAATACGACACCGGGTAGGAGGCTCCGTCCACGACGGCGATCGTTCCGCTGCGGTACAGGGGGTAGGTCACGCCGGTTCCCCCTCCGCATCTGCCCGACTACTGACTGGTGTGTGGGCTGCAGTTTACGAGAACCTCACACGTTCAGCTAATCGGTCCCACTGAGTTGTCCACGATCACCGCGAACGGACCGATATCCCGCCGTTGGAACTCGGGCGCGGCGAACAATTCCGGCTTGAACACGACGTCGTCGACGCGCAGCGGAACGGCTCGCGGGAACGTGTCGGTGGCCACCGGCATGACCAGCGAACCGTCGTCGTTGCGGCGCAGCACGAACACGTTGGGCGCCTCGTGCGGGTTGGCCCGCAGCTTCCCGACGAGCTCCGCCGAGTCCGCCGCGGTCGCCCACGAGCGGATCTCCTCGGTGCGCTGCGTGTAGTCGGCCAGCGGGTTCGCGTAATGCGGCGTGGTCTGCTGAAAACCCCAGTAGGGCTCGAACGACAGGAGCCGGTCGTGCGCGGAGAGCACGATGTTGCCGCCTGCCTCCCGCCCGGTCAGCTCGCCGATCGCGGCGATCAGCTCGCCGGTCCAGTAGCCGTCCTGTTCGGGGTCGTGCCCGTACTCGGCGCTCCAGCCGTCCGGGTAGTAGTCGGACTCGGCGGCGTCCACCATGTCCTTCATCGTGCTGCTCACGACCGTCTGCGACACCGACACCGCACCGAGCACCGCGAGCACGAGCGCGACCGTCCGCACAGGCCGGACGTGGCGCGCCGCCCACCGGACGACCTCGACGAGCGCGAACACACCCGCCACCGCGAGCACCACATCGACCGTCACGATGAACCGGAAGGCCAGCAACGTGGTGCGGACCAGCAGCGCGAGGCTGGACAGCGCGAACCACACGTAGACCAGCGCGGTGGTGACGAGCAGCACGAACGCGACCGGCTCGCGGCGGGCGCGCACCACGAGCCACACCAGACCGGCCAGGCACAGCGCGCCGAAGAAGCTCGCCGACTGGAACGGCATCGGGAAGGCCGCGCTGATCTCGGGCAGGAAGTGCGCGGCGAGGTTCGGCTTGCCCAGACCGCCGGCGAGGATGAACGGCCCCCAGGTGATCAGCGAGATCACCCCGGTGACCGCGCCGATGACGACGAGCCGCAACAGCAGCCGCGTGACCACCGCGCCCGCACGTTGCCCGTCGCGCACGTCCAGCGCCAGGGCCACCAGCGCCAGCACCACCACGGCGAACACGCCGAACGCGAGGTGCAGCGTGTAGGTGATGCCGGAAAAGCCCAGGTACACGCCGACCAGCAGCAGCGTCCACGCGGGCACGCGGCCGGGGCGGCGCAGCACCGACCAGGTCAGCACGAGGACCGGCGGCAGCCACGCCGTGGTGGGCCACGCGTACGGCTCCTCGGGCGCGAGCGCGACGAACCCGGCGAGCACCGTGGCGACGGAGGCGAGCAGCGCCATCCGGCGGCGCACGACGAGGCTCCACAGCACGAACGCGACCACGCCGGACACCGCGGCCCAGGTGATGGCGTAGGGCTTGTAGGCCTCCCAACCCGACATGCCGAGCAGGTCGGCGAACCGGCCACCGAGCCAGAACCAGCCGCCCGGGTAGTAGGCGGCCAGCCCGTGGTAGTTCACGTCGGCCAGGCCCGCGGTCTCGGTGAGCCGCTCCATGTACTGCAGGCGGAACGTGTTGTCCACGCTGGAGCCGCCGAGGAAGAACCGGGTGCCCTGCAGCGGGATCGCCAGCAGCAGGGTGGACAGCGCCGCCAGCGCGGCCCACGAGCCGCTGATGCGCACCCACAGCGGCCACCGCGCGGCGCCGCGGTAGGCCAGCGTCCCGAACAGCAGCAGCACGATGACAGCGACGGCCAGGTTCACCAGCGCGTCCGGCACGTACGTGCCCGGGTCGACGCCCAGCTTGTTCGCGCCGAACTGCAGCACGAGGCTGAACACCACGGCCGCGACGACGCCCAGCACGAGCTCGGCGAGCGTGCGGCCGGGGCCGAGGCGGGTCAGCGGGCTGCGCGGTGCGGGTCCGGTCGCCGTGTCACCGCCGGGACGGGCCACCGTGGTCGTCACAGGTAGAAGGTGACCGCGAGCGTCGCGACCCACAGCACGCCGAGGACCTGCAGGATGCGGTCCTTCAGCACGATCTCGTCAGGCGCGCCCGCGGTGCCGCCGTCGACGTCGACCGCGTAGCGGAGTACCGCGATGACGAACGGGACCATCGAGATGACCGGCCAGATCGACTCGTCGGAGCCCGCGCGCAGCTCGAAGGCCCACAGCGAGTACGACATGATCAGGATCGCCGCCGCGGTGGCCCACACGAAGCGCAGGTAGCTCGCCGAGTACTTCTTCAGCGACGACCGGATCTTCGCGCCGGTGCGCTCGAACAGCATGATCTCGGCGTAGCGCTTGCCCGCGACCATGAACAGCGAACCGAACGCGGTGACCAGCAGGAACCACTGCGACAGCGCGATGCCCGCGGCCACACCACCGGCGATCGAACGCATCAGGAACCCGGACCCGACGATCGCCAGGTCGATCACCGGCTGGTGCTTCAGGCCGAAGCAGTAGCCCAGCTGGACGGCCTCGTAGACGCCGAGCACGATCGCCAGTTGCGGGCTGGCCAGGAACGACAGGCCGAGACCGACACCGAAGAACAGCACCGCAGCCACGTAGGCGGCGGGCACCGGAACGACACCGGCCGCGATCGGCCGGTTCCGCTTCGTCGGGTGCGCCTTGTCGGCCTCGACGTCGACCGCGTCGTTGACCAGGTAGACCGACGACGCGACCAGGCTGAACGCCACGAACGCGATGACCGCGTCCAGCAGCACCGAACCGTTGGTGATCTGGGCCGCGGTGAACGGTGCGACGAAGACCAGGACGTTCTTCGCCCACTGCTTCGGCCGCGCCGTCTTGGCGACGCCCAGGACCATGTGCACCGGGCCGCGCTTGACCGCCGGAGCCGGTTCGGTGGCCGTCTCCGCCTGCTCGGCCTGCTCAGTCTCGTCCGCCTGTTCGGCCTTCTGCTCGGCCTTCGCAGCCTCGGCCGTCTCGCTGGTTTCGTCCACGACCTCGGCTTCCGCGGCGTTGTTCACTGACTTGGTCACGGGTGGTTCCTACCCCTTGTTGCGGATTTTCCTGCGCAGCAGACCTCCGACCACACCGCCGAGCGCGGCGCCGGCCAGCACGTCGGTCGGGTAGTGGACCCCCAACACGAGCCGGGACGCCAGCATCGGCGGGACGAGCGCGGGAACCAGGTTACGCCCGGTCAATCCCGAGTAGAGCACCGCCGCCGCCGTGGTGGACGTCGCGTGCGAGGACGGGAAGCTCAACCTGCTCGGCGTGCCGACGAGGACCTCGACGCTCGGGTCCTCCGGACGCGGCCGCCTGACCACGCGTTTCACCGCGATCGAGGCCGCGTGCGCGCCGACCACGCCTGCGCTGGCGACGAGCCAGTCCGTCCGGCGCTCGCGGTGCACCGCGGCACCGACGAGACCGGCGGCGAACCACCCGATCGCGTGCTCACCGAAGTGGGACAACCCGCGGGCGGCCTTCACGGTCGCCGGGCGCTTGAGCACGCCCTGGACCTTCGCGAGCAGCTCGATCTCCGCGGCTCGCTCCGGCTTCTTCTCAAGCATCGATGCTCCCGTCCAGGGGGGCGCCGTCGGTCAGGTGCGGGGCGACCTTGTTGTCGAACACCGACAGCGCCGAACCGATGGCCATGTGCATGTCCAGGTACTTGTAGGTGCCGAGACGGCCGCCGAACAGGACGTTGCGCTCGCGCGCCTCGGCCTTGGCCAGCTCGCGGTAGCGTTCCAGCTTCGCGCGGTCGTCCGGCGTGTTGATCGGGTAGTACGGCTCGTCCTCGGCGTCCGCGAACCGCGAGTACTCGCGGACGATGACCGTCTTGTCCTTCGGGTAGTCCCGCTCCGGGTGGAAGTGGCGGAACTCGTGGATCCGGGTGAACGGGACGTCCTCGTCGTTGTAGTTCATGACGGACGTGCCCTGGTAGTCACCGGTGTCGACCACTTCCTGCTCGAAGTCCAGCGTGCGCCAGCCCAGGCGCCCCTCCGAGTAGCCGAAGTAGTGGTCGAGCGGGCCGGTGTAGACGGTCGGCGTGCCCGCTGGGATGTGCTCGCGCACGTCGAAGTAGTCGACGTCGAGCCGCACGTCGATGTTGTCGTGGGCGGCCATCCGCTCGAGCCACGCCGTGTAGCCGTCGACCGGCAGCCCCTCGTAGGTGTCGTTGAAGTAGCGGTTGTCGAAGGTGTAGCGCACCGGCAGCCGGGTGATGTTGGCGGCGGGCAGTTCCTTCGGGTCGGTCTGCCACTGCTTCGCGGTGTAGCCGCGGAAGAACGCCTCGTACAGCGGACGGCCGATGAGCGAGATGGCCTTCTCTTCGAAGTTCTGCGCCTCGGCGGTGTCGATCTCGCTGGCCTGCTCGGCGATCAGCGCACGGGCCTCGTCGGGCGTGTGCGACTTGCCGAAGAACTGGTTGATCAGGCCGAGGTTCATCGGCAGCGGGTAGACCTGACCCTGGTACTTGCCGAACACCCGGTGCTGGTAGTTCGTGAACTCGGTGAACTGGTTGACGTAGTCCCAGACCCGCTTGTTCGACGTGTGGAACAGGTGCGCGCCGTAGCGGTGCACCTCGATCCCGGTCTCGGGCTCGGCCTCGGAGTAGGCGTTGCCGCCGAGATGGGAACGCCGCTCCAGCACGAGCACGCGCTTGCCGAGCTGGCTCGCCGTCCGCTCGGCGACCGTCAGCCCGAAGAAACCGGAGCCGACGACCACCAGGTCGTACCCGGTGAAATCGGCGGCGGTGAAGTCAGTGTCGCTCGTGTGCTCGCTCACGGGAAGCGAGGGTACCGACGCTACAGAGGGCAATCACACCCACATTCCTTATCGCTGTTCGCGCAGGCCGGGAAGCACGTCGTCGACGACCTCCTCGAGCACCGCCTCACGGCCGGCGTAGGGGCCCGACGATCGGGGCCAGTGGACGACCACGTCGGTGAAGCCGAGCTCGGCGGCACGACCCGTCGCTTCGACGAACGCGTCCTTGCTGACCAGGGAGAACACCGGCGCCGCGTCGAGGCTGAGGTACCGGTGGACCTCGTCGCGCTCGCGCCCGGACCCGGCCAGGACCGCGTCGAACCGCTCGGCCAGCCCGGCAACACCGCGCCACCACTCGTCGAGCGTTTCGGCCGCCCGTCCGGTGGTCACCCAGCCGCCGCCGAAAGTCGCCGCGACTTTCATCGAACGCGGCCCATTCGCGGCGACCAGGAACGGAATTCGCGGTCGTTGCACGCACCCGGGCAGATTGCGTGCACCGCGCGCCGTGTAATACGCGCCGTCGAAGTCCGCGCGGTCGGTGATGAGCAGCGTGTCCAGCGCCTCGACGAACTCGGCGAACCGGTCCGAGCGCTGCCGCGGAGTCAGGTCGTCCTCGCCCATCACGCCGGTGTCGTAGCCCAGCCCGCCCGCGCCGACGCCCAGGACGAGGCGGCCGTCGGCCACGTCGTCGAGGGTGATCAGCTCGCGGGCGAACGGGACCGGGTGCCGGAAGTTCGGCGAAGCGACGAACGTGCCGAGCCGGATGGTGCTGGTGACGGTGGCCGCCGCGGTGAGGGTCGGCACCGCGGAGAACCACGGGCCGTCGACCAGCGATCGCCAGCCCAGGTGGTCGTAGGTCCAGGCGTGGTCGAAGCCGTACTCCTCTGCGGCCCGCCACTTCGGCTCGGCCGCCCACCACCGGTCCTCGGGAAGAATCACGATGCCAACGCGCACCCGGCCCAGGCTATCGGTCACCACCGGCCGACGGTCGCACCGCACCCCGGGGACAATGGGGGTGTGGAGAAACCCCTGCTGATCGCCTCGGACGTGGACGGCACCCTGCTCGACCCGCTCGAACGGATGTCGCCGCGCACCGCCGCCGTGCTGGGCCGGGTACGTGACGCGGGGATCCCGTTCGTGCTCGCCACCGGCCGTCCCCCGCGCTGGATCCCCGCTGTCGCCGCCGCGGGCGGGCTGACCGGCTACGCGGTGTGCGCGAACGGAGCCGTGCTGTACGACATCGGCGCCGACCGGGTGGTGGGTGTGCACGGCGCGCTGGACCCGGTGCTGCTCACCGACGCCGTGCGCGAGCTCACCAGGGCACTGCCGGGCTGCGGGTTCGCCGCCGAGCGGGTCGGCTCGCGCGCGCTCGACCCGGACGTGGAGCACCTGGTGATCGAGCACGGCTACCGCAACCCGTGGGGCGACGGCGAGGGCGTGCCGGTGTCGCGCGCCGAGATCGTCGGGCGACCCGCGGTGAAACTGCTGGTCAGCCACCCGGACATGACCTCGGACGAGATGGCGCGGGCGGCCCGCGCGGTGCTCGACGCCTCGGTGGACATCACCTTCTCCGCGGGCGGCGGGCTGATCGAGCTGGCCGCGCACGGGATCACGAAGGCGACCGGTCTCGCCGAGGTCGCCGAGCGCTTCGACGTGCCGGTGGCGCGAACCATCGCGTTCGGCGACATGCCCAACGACCTGGACATGCTGCGCTGGGCGGGCCACGGCGTGGCGATGGCCAACGCACACCCCGAGGTGCTGGCGGTAGCCGACGAGGTGACCGGCCCGAACAGCGAGGACGGCGTGGCGCAGGTGCTGGAGCGCTGGTTCTAACCGCAGGGCACGTAGGTGAGGCGGTGGTCGCCGGCGAGCCTGCCGAGCAGGCGCGCCTCGGCGTCCCCGCGCAGGTAGAGCGTGAGCCAGCTGGTGTCGTCGCGGCGGAACGTGGCCACCTCGTACCCCGTCGCGTACCCGGCCGTCCGCTCGCACCGCTGCGACGGGTAGTACCAGGCCCGCGGCGCGGCGAGATCAGGCAGTCCGAGGTGGGCGACCGGCGCGTACTCGGTGGTCGCCGCCGGGTCGGTGATGCCGGTGATGGTCATCCGCGATCCGGCGCGGTAGGCCAGCGCCGCGTTGCCCGAGGTGTCCAGGACCGATCCGGCGGGCAGGTGGTCGCGCAACCAGTGGCCGATCTCGGTGGTCTGCGCCAGCCGGCCGCGGTCGCGGTCGACGATCCCCTGCACCGCCAGCGCGACCGGCACGCTCACCGCGCAGAGCACGAGCGCGACCACCGGGACCGCGCGCCGCTCGACCGGCGCGCGGCGCCTGCGCGGGGACGGGCGGGTGCGCCGGGCGCCGAGGCGTCCGCACACCGCGGCCACCCCGACCGCGAGCAGCGCGCAGACCAGGAAGCCGTACGGCCGGTGCGGCGACACCGACCAGTCGGCACGTCCGTAGTAGGTGGCCTCCCAGGCCCACCACGGCACCAGGAACACGAGCGCGCCGAGCAGGTAACCGGCGGGCGCCCACCAGTTCGACCGGCGGCGCACGGCGGTGGACAGCAGCCAGAGCTCGCCGAGCAGGGCGAGCACGATCCCGTCCGAGCGGGTCATCACGGCCAGCGCCGCCAGCACGCCCGCGACCAGCGGGTGCCCCGTGGCCAGGGCCAGGACGACGGCCAGCGCGAGCAGGGTGAACAGCGCGGTCTCGGTGCCCGCCTGTCCGTGCGCGGCGAGGATGCTCGCGCCTGCGGTCAGCACCGCGGCGATGACCGCGGCACCGCCCGCGAACCGCTTGCCGAGCAGGTGGGCCAGCACCACGCAGCCGAGGGTGCACACGACACCGAGCGCGACGGCTCCCGGCACGACGTCGACCCCGAACAGGGCCTTCGGCATCGAGACCAGCACGAGCCACAGGAAGTCCGGGACGCCTTCGACGCGCTCACCGATGGTGTAGACCGCGCCGTGGCCCTCGGCGACGTTGCGGGCGTAGCGGAAGGTGACGAACGCGTGGTCGGGCACCGTGGCGACCGCGAGCTGCAGCACGAGGGAGAACGCCAGCGCGAGGGCGAGGACCCAACCCCGGCGCGCACGATCGGCCGCGACCCGCGGCCACACCGCGATCGCCACCCCCGCCAGCGCGAGCCAGGCGGCAGCCAGGGCTCCAGCCATCCTCACCCCCGTGACGCCGCTCCACCCTCGGATGAATTATCGCCCCGGTACGGGAATTGTTTCGATTCGACGCGGATTTCCGTTTCCGCGGATCAGATCTGTTCGGTGAGCGCCTGGTAATCGATCTTGCCGTTGGCCAGCAGCGGAATCGTGTCGATCGGACGTACGTCGAACCCGGAGGCGTGCAGGTGCAGCCGGTCGGACAGCGCCTGCGACGCCGCGCGGCACGTCTCCTCGGCAACGCCCTCGGCGAACAGCACGACCTTGTCGTCGGCGGGTACCGCGGCGACGAGGTCGATGCCCAGCCCGGTGGCGCGGGCGGCCTGTTCGAGGTCGTCCAGGCTGATCCGGTTGCCGAACACCTTGCCGATGCGCTTGAGCCTGCCGGTGACGAACAGGAACCCCTCCTCGTCGAGGTAACCGAGGTCGCCGGTGGCCAGCACGCCGCCGCACTCGTCGCCGAGCGCGAGCTGGGCGGCGTTCTCGGCGTAACCCATCATCACGTTCGGCCCGCGGTAGACGATCTCGCCGCTGATCTTCGGCTGCGTGGTTTCCGTGCCGTCCTGGCGGCGTACCGCGAACCGCCCGCCGGGCAGCGCGGGACCGACCGAGCCGATCTTCTCCACCAGCCGCTCCGCCGGCATGATCGCCATCCGCGGCGCGGCCTCAGTCTGCCCGTACATCACGAACAGCCGCCCGCCGGCCGCGCGCATCAGCTCGTCGAACTCGGCGACCAGCTCGGGCCGCATCCGGCCGCCCGCCTGGGTCATGGTGTGCACGCCCGGGTTGGCCGACGGGTCGAACCCCTGCTTCGACAACACCTCGTAGTGGTAGGGCACGCCCGCCACCGAGGTGCACTCGTGCGCGGCGGCGGTGTCCCAGAACCCGCGGCCGAGGAGGCCCTCGCGCTCGACCACCACGGTCGCGCCGCTGACCAGGTGCGAGTTCAGCACGGACAGCCCGTAGGCGTAGTTCAGCGGCAGCGTCGTGGGCGCGACCTCGCGCTCGGTGATGCCGAGGACGTCGGCGATGGCGTGGGCGTTGGTGAGGATCGCCTTGCGGGACAGCCGCACCAGCTTCGGATTGCCGGTGGACCCGCTGGTGGGCAGCACGACGGCGAGATCGCGGTGCGGACGGATGCCGTGCGGGTCCAGCCGCAGCCAGTTCCGGTCCTCGGCGCGGTAGCCCGCCGGTGGTTCGGCGGCGGGCGCGCCGAGCACGGCCGCGGGCCGGTACCGCTCGATGAGCATGGCCAGCACGGGGACGTCCAGCTTCGGGTCGATGAGCGCCACCGCCCGTTCCGCCTGGAACGCGGCCAGGTAGCTCAGCACGCTGGCGACGTCGGCGCCGGTGCGCGCGAACAGCACGCCATCGGGCAGGGCCGCGAGCCGGTCGGCTTGGCGCTCGACCTCGGTGAGCAGCGGGGCACCGTCGAGCACGGCACCGGTGTCGGCGTCGACGATGCGGGATCCGGGGGCCAGCAGGGTCACAGGACCAACCCTTCGTCGCACGAGACCATCCGTACAGTCTTACGGGACCGCGAGCAGCGCACAGTAAGGAACCCCGCCGCCATGATTCCCCTCACCGCGGTCGACGTCCGCGACGCCGAGCCCCTCGTGGTGGAGGTGCTGCGCTCGGGCACCCTCACGCGCGGGCCGGTGGTGGCCCGCTTCGAGGAGCGTTTCGCCACGGCGACCGGGGCCGCGCACGCCGTGACGGTGCACAGCGGGACCGCGGCGGTGGTCACCGCCCTGCGAGCGCTCGGCCTGCGCGACGGCGACGAGGTGATCGCCTCGCCGCTGGCGGGGACTGCGCCGCTCGACGCCGTGCGCGGCGCGGGTGCCACCGTCCGGTTCGCCGACATCAGGCGGGACGGGCGCGCGCTCGACCCGGACGCGGTCGCCGACGCGATCACCCCGCGCACCAAGGCGGTTCTGCCGGTCCGCCCGTTCGGCGGTACCGCGGACAAGCTCGGCCCGCTAGCCGACGAGCACGGCCTGCACCTGGTGGAGTACGCGGGTGGATCGTTCGGCGGCGGTGACGGCGTGTGCTGCTTCTCGTTGTCCGCGGGCGCGATCGTGACGACCGGCGAGGGCGGTGTGGTCACCACCGAGGACGCCGGGCTGGCGGCGCGGTTGCGGCAGGTGCGCGAGGCCGCGGTGTCCGAGCTGCAGGCCGCCGTCGGCGTCCCGCAGCTGTCCAGAGTGGACGAGGCGGTGGCGGCCCGGCGCAGCAACGCGCGGCAGCTGACCGTCGGCCTGAGCGGCACACCTGGTCTGACGGTGCCCTCCGATCCACCCGCCCACGCGTGGCACACGTTCCCGGTGCTGATCGGACCGCACGCGATGCTGGCGCGCGACGAGCTGGTGACCGAGCTGTCCGCGCGCGGCGTGGAGACGGCGGTACCCGGCCCGCAGCCGCAGGACTGCCCGGTGGCCCGCGCGGTGGCCGGGGAACTGCTGTCGCTGCCGGTGCACCAGGCGCTCTCGGAATCCGATGTGGACACGATCGTGCGCGAGGTCAGGGACGCGCTGGGCGCGTGAGCTACCCGCGTGGCGGCGACGCGGATACGCTGTCCGGCGTGGCGAACCGGGTGGTTGTGGTCGGCGGCGGGATCCTCGGTCTGGCCGTCGCGTGGGAGCTGACCCAGCGCGGGTCCGCGGTGACGGTGCTGGAGAAGGAGGACCACTGGGCGGCCCACCAGACCGGTCACAACTCCAACGTCGTGCACGCGGGCCTCTACTACAAGCCGGGGTCGGCCAAGGCGCGCATGTCCGTCGCGGGCAACCGATCCATTGTGGAGTTCGCACGGGCACGCGGGGTGCCCGTCGAGGTGTGCGGCAAGCTCGTGGTTGCCACCAGCGACGCCGAGCTGCCCGCGCTGCACGTGCTCGCCGAGCGGGCTGCGGCCAACGGGGTGCCCGCCCGGCTGATCAGCGCCGCCGAGGCCAGGGAGTACGAGCCCGAGGTCGCGTGCGTGCGGGCGCTGCGCGTCGAGTCGACCGGGATCATCGACTTCCCCGGCGTGTGCGCCGCGCTGGTCCGGCTGCTCACCGAGCGGGGTGCCGACCTGCGCCTCGGCACGCCGGCGCGGGGCATCCGCGCGGGTTCCACGGCGCGGGTCGAGGTGGCCACCGGCGACGAGGTGCTGCGCGCCGACGCGCTGGTCAACTGCGCGGGCCTGCAGTCCGACCGCGTCGCCGAGCTGGCCGGGCTGCGGCCCAGCGCCCGGATCGTGCCGTTCCGCGGCGAGTACTACGAGCTGCGGCCACAGCGGCGGCACCTGGTCCGCGGCCTGATCTACCCGGTGCCCGACCCGGCGCTGCCGTTCCTGGGCGTGCACCTGACCCGGATGCTGGACGGCAGCGTGCACGCGGGGCCGAACGCCGTTCTCGCGCTGCGCCGGGAGGGCTACCGCTGGCGCGACGTCTCCCCCGCCGACCTCGCCGACGTCGCCCGTTTCCCCGGGTCGTGGCGGCTGGCGCGCACGTGGGCCTACCCGACCGGGCTGGACGAGGTGCTGCGCTCGCTGTCGAAGCGACGGTTCGCGGCGAGCCTCGCGCGCCTGGTGCCCGCGGTCGGCCCGGACGACATCGTGCGGCACGGCTCGGGCGTGCGGGCCCAGGCGCTGCGCCGCGACGGTTCGCTGGTCGACGACTTCCTCATCGAGAGCGCCCCGCACCAGGTGCACGTGCTCAACGCCCCCTCACCGGCCGCGACCAGCGCACTGGAGATCGCGAAGCACGTCGCCGACCGGGTGGCCGAAACGGCTGACTGACGGGCGCCGGACTGGCAGCAGGATCGGATGACCACCGACCAAGACCCCGCTGGCGGCCGTGGGCAGCCCGTCCGCCCCACCGCCCACCGCCGTCCGTGGATCGCCTGCAGTGCCTGCGGCAGGTCACGATGTACTTCGACGGCGCCGACCCGGACCCGGCGATGCGCGCGGCCGTCGAACAGCTCCGCGGCGATCCACGATTGGACAGCGTCGCGCCGCAGACCCGGCGGGAGGCCTCCGAGGCAATCATCCTGGTGTTCGCCGCCCAGCCGGAGCTGGTGCAGACGCCGGGCGCCTGCCCGGACTAGCGATCGGGCAGGTGCCGGGCCACCACCGGCGCGGCCCGCTCGGCGACGACGCACGACTGCGCCGGGTCGCCGAGGTTCTGCCCGGCCACCACGACGAACTCGGTCGGCCCCAGCTCGATCGCCAGGTTGCACAGCCAGTCGCCCATGACCGACGAGTAGTGCTGCCAGGTTCGCCCGCCCAGCTGCTTCTCCCCGACCGGCTGCATGGCGAAGTACTCCGCCATCGTCTGCTCGGTGCCGTAGTAGGCCTGCAGCGAGTCGTCGAGGTCCGCCTCCGGGTCCGCCGCACGCCAGTCGCACCCCGGCGGCACCTGCTGCCTCGGCTCGGCCGGGATCGGCGTGCCGGGCCCAAGCCCCAGGTCGGCGGCCTCGCCGGTGGTGAGCAGCGTGCACGGGTCGGTGGACGCCGCCGGTGCGACCGTCACGCGCCCCGGCACGGGCTGCGGTGTCCCGTCGACCGTGGTCGTGCAGGCACCGGCAACGCCTGCCGCGGCGAGCACCGCGGCGATCCGCCACCTCACTGAAACCCCTCCCGCAAGGTTTAACCGCTCGGTAACTCGCGGTGTCCTGAGTTTTCCCACGTCGAACCTAGCCTGGCGGTCGCCCCGAGCAGAGGGAGGCGCCGCGAAATGCCAGCCGATCCGTTCCAGATCCAACTGCCGGCCCAGACCGGGATCGGCGTGATCGCGCCGTTCGACTTCGCCCTCGACCGCGAGCTGTGGCGCTGGGTGCCCGACCAGGCGTGCCTGCACACGACGCGGCTGCCCTACCTGCCCGAACCGGTCACCGTGCAACTCGCCGAGGCGCTGGCCAACCCGCACGGCGTCCGTCGCGCCACCACCGACCTGCTCGTGCCCGAACCCGAGGTGGTCGCGTTCGCGTGCACGTCGGGCAGCTTCGTCGAAGGTGCCGCGGGTGAGGCCGCGCTGGTCGCCGCGATGCTCGACGCGGGCGCCCCCCGCGCGATCACCACGTCCGGCGCGCTGGTCAGCGCGTGCGAGGCGCTCGGTGTCCGCCGCATCGCGGTCGTCACCCCGTACGTGGCGGCGGTGACCGCGCGACTGCTGGCGTTCCTCGCCGAGTACGGCATCACGACGACGGCCAGCGTCGGTCTGAACATGCTCGACGGGATCTGGAAGATGAACTACTCGCACGTGCTGGGCGCGATCGCCGCACTGGACACCACCGGCGCCGACGCGTTGTTCGTCAGCTGCACCAACGTGCCCACGTTCGACGTGATCGAGCCGCTGCAGCAGCGGCTCGGCATCCCGGTGCTCACGGCCAACCAGGTGACCATGTGGTCGGCCCTGCGCGCGGCCGGTGTGCCACTCGGCTGGGAGGTCGGCCCGGCCGCGCGGCCGGAGATCGGGCTGCCGACCGGGTAGGGCGAAAAGTCGCTGGTCGGCCTCGTTACGCTGGAGCGCATCCGTACCGGCTCGTTCCTGGAGTACCGATGCACGACGCCCGCCTGCTGCTCGACCCCGACGTGAACGCAGCCGCCAAGCTGCGCCGTCGCGGGTACGTGCTCGACACCGACCACCTGAGCAAGCTGGTGAGCAGGCGGTCCTCCGCGATCAGCGAGGGCGATCAGGCGCGCGCGGAGTCGAAGAAGGCCGCAGCCGAGGTGGGCGCCGCCGCGAAGCGCGGCGAGGACGTCACCGAGCTGCGGGAGCGCGCCCGCGAGCTGAAGAACCGGATCAGCAGGCTGGAGGAGGAGCAGCGCGAGGTCGAGGCCGAGCTGAACGAGTTCCTGCTCGGCATCCCGAACATCCCGCTCGACGAGATCCCGGACGGCGCCACCGAGGAGTTCGCCGAGGAGGTGCGCCGCGTCGGCGCGCCGCCGGAGTTCGACTTCGAGCCGGCCGACCACGTCGACCTCGGCGAGCGCGCGGGGTTCCTCGACCTGACCCGCGCCACCAAGCTGTCCGGGCCGCGGTTCGCGGTGTTCAAGGGCGCCGGATCGCGCCTGCAGCGCGCGCTGGCGCAGTTCTTCCTCGACATCCACACCGGCGAGCACGGCTACACCGAGTTCAGCCTGCCTTCACTGGTCACCCGCCCGACGATGACGGGCACCGGCCAGCTGCCGAAGTTCGAGGAGGACCTGTTCCGCACCGGCGTCGCCGACCGCGAGCTGTTCCTCATCCCTACCGCCGAGGTGCCGCTGGTCAACCTGCACGCGGGTGAGATCCTGCAGCTCGAGGACCTGCCGCTGCGCTACACCGCGCACACGCCGTGCTTCCGCTCGGAGGCCGGCTCGTACGGCAAGGACACCCGCGGGCTGATCCGGCAACACGAGTTCTCCAAGGTCGAGCTGGTGCAGTTCGTCGAGGAGTCGCGCTCGCGCGAGGCGCTGGACGAGATCCTCGCGCACGCCGAGACCCCGTTGCAGCGGCTCGGCCTGCCCTACCGCGTCATCAAGCTCGCCGCCGGCGACACCGGGTTCTCCGCGCAGATCACGTTCGACATCGAGGTGTGGCTGCCCAGCCAGGGCACCTACCGGGAGATCTCGAGCGCGTCGGACACCGGTGTCTTCCAGGCTCGCCGCGCCGGCATCCGCGGCAAGGGCAGGGACGGCAAGCGCGCTCAGATCGCCACGCTCAACGCCTCCGGCCTCCCGGTCGGGCGCACCCTCGTGGCGCTGCTGGAGAACAACCAGCAGGCCGACGGTTCGATCCGGATCCCGGAGGCACTGGTGCCGTACACGCGCTTCTCCGTCATCAACCCGGACGGCACCACCGCCTGACGCGAATCGGCGTCGGCAATCGGTTCAGCCGTCCGGGTTGGACCCATCGCCGGGGGACGCTCACCTGGGTGATCCCCCAAGGTGTCAGTTTCACACCCCCTTCGACCTGTGAACCCCAGGCGTGGTTCAACGAAGGGGAAGGAGTGAGCGATGACTGGCACCATGCGACCGGAAGAGCTCATGGAGAACGCCGTGGTGGACAACCACGGGAACAAGATCGGGAAGGTCGGCACGGTCTACGTCGCCGACGACACCCAGCAGCCCGAGTGGGTCACCGTCCGAACCGGACTGTTCGGTCACAAGGAGAGCTTCGTGCCCCTGCAGGGCGCGACGACGGATGGCGACGGCGTGCACGTCCAGGTGTCCAAGGACAAGGTGTCCGAGGCGCCGCAGACCGACGGTGACCGGCATCTGTCCGAACAGGAGAGTGCCGAGTTGTACCGGTTCTACGGGATGCCCGCACCGCGCGGCAGCCAGGAGAACCGCGGCACCGCGGGGCCGACGGGAGCGGCGGGCGGCGCGGCCGGTGGCCGCACCACCGAGCGCAGCGCCACATCGCAGCAATCGCAGCAGCAGTCCGGCCGCGGCCCGCGGTCCCGGGACACCGCGGGCGAGTCGATGACCCGTTCCGAGGAGCGGCTCAACGTCGGCACCGAGCGCGTCGAGAGCGGCCGGGTCCGGCTGCGCAAGTACACCGTCACCGAGGAGCAGCAGGTCAAGGTTCCGGTGACGCACGAGGAGGTGCGGCTGGAGCGCGAGCCCATCACCGACGGTGACAGCACCGGTGCGCGCATCGCCGACGAGGAGCAGGAAGTCACCCTGCACGAGGAGCGGCCGAAGGTCGAGAAGGAGACCGTGCCGGTGGAGAAGGTGCGCCTGTCCAAGGAGACCGTGCGCGACGAGGAGACCGTGTCCGGTCAGGTCCGCAAGGAACGCGTCGAGGTCGACGAGGACGGCAAGGGCCGTCACCGCAGCTGACGCGCCCGGTTCTCCCGGTGCGGCGCGTCCCGACGCCGCACCGGGAACCCGTCAGGCGCCCGCGAAACGGGCGATGATCCGCCCGAGCTCCTCGCCCTTGTCCTCCTGGAGGAAGTGGCCGGCGTCGGCCAGGGTCCGGTGGTCCTGGCCCGCCGCGCCCTTCAGCGCTCGCTGCAGAACGGGAGCCGAGGGGCCGGTGATGGGGTCGCTGTCACCGAAGGCGCACAGCACCGGGATGTCCAGTTCGGACAGTACGGACCACGCCCGCCGGTTGGCTTCGCTCGCCGGGTCGTCCGGCGTGGTGGGCACCAGACCGGGCATCGCCCGCGGGCCCGCCTTGTACATCTCGTTCGGGAACGGCGCGTCGTAGGCGGCGCGCACCTCCTCGCTGAGCTTCGTGCGGCAACCGGACTGCACGAAGCGGGCGATGTCGAGCACCGGGGCTTTCTCGATCGCGTCGCGGAAGGCGACCCACTCCGGCGGCATCGCGTGGTCACCGGTGGGCAGTGCCGTGTTGGCGGCGACCACCCCGGCGAAGCGGGCCGGGTTCTCCGCGACCACGCGCAGGCCGATGAGACCGCCCCAGTCCTGGCCGACCAGCGTCACGTCACGCAGGTCGAGCGCGTCGAACGCGAACGCGCGGATCCACTCGACGTGGCGGGCGTAGGTGTGGTCGGTGACCTCCACCGGCTTGTCCGAGCGGCCGAACCCGATCAGGTCCGGCGCGATCGCCCGGATGCCCGCGTCCGCCAGCACCGGCAGCACTCTGCGGTACAGGAACGACCAGCTCGGCTCGCCGTGCAGGAGCAGCACGACGGGCCCGTCGAACGGCCCCGCCTCGACGTAGGAGATCCGCACGATGCCGTCGCGCTCGCTCTCCAGGTCGCAGTAGAGCGGTGGGTAATCGAAATCGGGCAGGTCGGCGAACCGGTCTTCGGGAGTCCTCAGCAGGCGCACGAACCCACCCTAGGGGGTGAACGTCAGCTGATCGAGACCGCGACGACGAGACCCAGCGCCAGGTGCGCGGCGGCGACCACGATGCTGGCGGGCGCGAACACCTCGCTCTGCATGGTTCCCTTGACGTCGATCCGCGTCGACCACTCCAGCAGCCGCACCGCCGCGACCTGCACGATGATGCCGAGCAGGCCGTACACCAGCGAGGTGATCAGCCCCTCGGTGAGGTCGCTCGCGGAGTTGAAGATCGCGACGACGACGATGAACGCCATCGACAGCATCCCCGACGAGGTCACGATCACCGCGTTCGGCAGCCCGCGCCGGACCAGGTCGGACAGCTTGCCCGGCGTGGTCCAGTCGATCGCGTAGAACCCGAGCAGCATCAGCAGCAGACCGACGACGCCGTAGAGCAGGATCGCGCCGATCCCGCGCACGAGGTCGGAACCGAACGTCTCGGCCAGCGCCAGGGTGTGGGTCACGGGGTCTCCCAGTCGAGTGATGTGGGTGCTCGCGGGTGGTTTATCACGATTCCGGGATGCGGTGTGGGACGAACGCGGCACCGTCGTCGGTGACCAGGCCCGCGGTCTCCCGGATGCCGAGGCCTGCCGAGTTGTCGCCGACGATCCAGGCGCCCAGCGCGGGCCGGTACCCGTCGAACTCGGGCAGCGGGTCGAACGCCTGGTAGACGTAGCCCTCCGCGCCGTAGACGCCGGGCGTCTCGGTCTCGTACCCCGGCGCGACGATCTGCACGTTCGCGCCCTCGCGGCCCAGTTTCGGCTTGCGCACGTACTCGGTGAGGATGCCGGGCTGGTCGACGAAGGCGGGCAGCAGGTTCGGGTGCCCTGGGTAGCCCTCCCACAGGATCGCCAGCAGCGTCTTGTTCGACAGCAGCATCTTCCACAGCGGCTCGATCCACAGGGTCTGCGGCAGCGACTCGGCGGCGAAGCGGCCGAACTCCTCCTCGACCACCCACTCCCAGGGGTAGAGCTTGACCACCGAGTTCATCGGCGCCTCTTCGAGGTCGACGAACCGCTTGAGCACCGGGTCCCAGCCGATCTCCTCGATCGCCAGCCCGACGGTGTCCAGGCCGGCCTCCGCCGCGGTCTCCTGCAGGTAGGAGGTGGTGATGTGGTCCTCGCCGGTGGGGTCGGCGCTGGACCAGGTGAAGTACAGCTCGTTGGTCGGCAGCTGCCCGCGGATCTCCTGCCAGCGCTCGACGAGCCGCTCGTGCACGGAGTTCCACTGGTCGTCGTCCGGGAAGACGTCGGTCTTCCAGTGCCACTGCAGCACCGCGGCCTCCAGCAGGGAGGTCGGGGTGTCGGCGTTGTACTCGAGCAGCTTGGCGGGCCCGGTTCCGTCGTAGCGCAGGTCGAAGCGTCCGTACACGTGCGGGTCGCGGCGCTTCCACGACTCGGCGATGTGCGGCCACACCCACTCCGGGATGCCGAACTCGTGGTAGCGCTCGGTGAGCACGACGTTGTCGACGGCCTCCAGGCACATCGAGTGCAGCAGCTCGACGTCGGCCTCGAGGCTGAGCACCTCGTCCATCTCCAGGACGTAGTGCACCGACTCGTCCCAGTACGGTCGTTCCTTGCCGGTGCCGTAGCGGGCCGGGGTGCCGAACACGAGGCCCTGCTCTTCGACGATGCGCTGCCAGTCCCGCCGCGGCTGGGCGGTACTCCTCCGCACCCTACGATCCCCCGCTCTTCCCGGTGCCGCTCTTGCCGCTGATGCCGAAGCCGCCGCGCTGCACCGTCTTGCCGGACTTCGTCTTGACCGTGGTGTTACCGGACGGCTTGTCGAAGCTGCCGCCGCTGACCGGACTGCCGACCGTGCCCGTGCCGCCGTAGTTGTAGCGGTACTGCGTGTAACCACCGCCCGGGATCGGGATGAACCAGAACCCGGTGCCGGAGTTGTAGTAGCCGCCGTGGGTGCGGGCGTAGTCCTCGTCGCAGTACTGGTCGGGCTGCACCACGTTGTTGCTGTCGGTGCACAGGGCCTCGGTCTCGTCGGGGGTGGCCGCGACGTACCAGGTGGCCACGACGGCCACCAGCCCCACGGTGACACCACTGCCGATCAGCACCTTGCGCCGCGTCGCGGCCTTCTGCTCCGCCACGGCCCTGGCGTCGCGCTCGGCCGCTTCCCGGCGCTCCTCCTCCGCCAGGGCCTGCCTGCGGGCGCGCTGCTCCGCGAGCGTGGGTTCCCGCGGTTTGGCCGTCGACGGGTCCTGGAACCGCATCGATCCGCGCGGGGGCTCATCTTCCGGGGGTCGCTGGCCGCCCGGCGCACCATCGTCAGTCATCGCGCTCACCCTAACCACCCGAGGGGTGTCTCGTCCTCGGGACGCAGGCATTATGGACTGGATGCTCGGAGATGGAGTGGAAAACGGCACGCTGCGCACCCGGCTGGTGATGGCGGGTGTCTTTTTGGGCGCCATCCTGGCGTTGTCGCTGAGTGTGGCGTTCTCCTGGGGCGGAGCCGCCTCCGGTGGCGGGAAGGTCGAGGAGTCGCCCGAGGCGAAGGCCGCGTTCGCCGCCCCGCCGGGCAGCTGCGTGACGTGGACCGCGCCGGACGTCTCCGACATCCACCTCGTGCCGTGCGCGCAGCCGCACCTGTACGAGGTCACCGGGGTGGTGAACATCGGCGACAAGTACCCGCCGGACGCGCCGCCCCCGACGGTCGAGCAGTGGCGCGACATCGCGCTGGAGCGGTGCAGTGCGGGCGCACCCGACTACCTGGGCGCCCCGCTGGACCCGTACGGCAAGTTCACGGTCAGCGCGCTGCGGCCCGGCAACGACGAGTGGGCCGACGGCGAGCGCGAGATGCGGTGCGTGCTGCAGTGGGCCGCGCCGGGCGGCAAGCTGGAGCCGGTCACGGGGAACGCGGCCGACCAGTCCCAGGCACCGGTGTGGGAGCCGGGCACGTGCCTCGGGCTGGTCGACAAGACCGTCGGCAACCCGGTCGACTGCGCGCGGCCGCACGCCTACGAGATCGTCGCGACGCTGGACCTGAAGACGCGGTTCCCGGACAGCTACCCGTCGCAGAACGACCAGAACACGTGGCTGGACACCGAGTGCAACAACGCGGTGCGCGAGTACGCGGGCGAGGACGTCGACCTGGGCGCGCAGAAGCTGATCCTCGGCTGGGACGTGCGCGAGCAGGAGAGCTGGGACGCCGGGTCCACCCTGGTCAACTGCAAGGTCGGTGCCAAGCTGCCGGACGAGAGCGGTCTGGCGCCGGTCACCGGGAGCATCCGCAAGGCGGGCACACCGCCGCCGTCGCCGAGCCCGGGCGGGTAGCGGTGCCGGTGGAGATGTCGAAGACCCGGTTCGAGGAACTGGTCGCCGACGCGCTGGACGAGGTGCCCGAGGAGCTGGCCGGCGCGATGGACAACGTGGTCGTGCTGGTGGAGGACCACAACGAGGAGGCGCCGGACATCCTCGGGCTCTACCACGGCGTGGCGCTGACCGAGCGCACCAGCGACTACGGCGGTGTGCTGCCCGACCGCATCTCGATCTACCGCACGCCGATCCTCGCCATGTGCGATTCGGAGGAGCAGGTGGTGGAAGAAGTGCTGATCACCGTCGTGCACGAGATCGCCCACCACTTCGGCATCGACGACTCCCGCCTGCATGAACTCGGCTGGGGCTGACCGCCCTTCGTACTCACCCTTCTGAGCCGATAGTGCCGAACGGCTCGCCGCCCGTGCCCGTCGCGTGGCAGCATCGGAAGCTCTGAGGAATCGGGCCACCACCGAGGGTGATCTTGAAGAGGCGCGGAAAGATGCGTTCCCGGCCGTTGAACTGGTTGCTGTCGGCCAACGCGGTGGGCAATCTCGCCGACGGCATCGGCAAGGTGGCGTTTCCGCTGCTGGCCGCCACGCTGACGCGCGATCCGCTGCAGATCGGGGCGCTGTCGGCCACCCAGTTCCTGCCGTGGCTGCTGTTCGGGGTGCTCGCCGGCACGCTGGCCGACCGGGTGGACCGTAAGCGGGCCGTCGTACTGGCGAACGTCACGCGCGCCGCCGTGGTCGGGCTGACGGCGCTGCTCGTGCACACCGGGTCGGCGTCGATGTGGGTCGTCTACGTCGCGGCGCTGCTGCTGGGTGCGGCGGAGACGGTGGCGGAGAGCGCGGGAAACGCGATGATCCCGGCCCTGGCCCGGCGGGACGAGCTGGAGAGTGCGAACAGCAAGTTCCAGGCCGCCGAGATCGTCGGGCAGACGTTCCTCGGCGGGCCGGTCGGCAGCCTCACGTTCGCGCTGTTCGCGGCGTTCCCGTTCCTGCTCGACTCGGCCGGCTTCGCGCTGGCCGCCGCGTTGATGGTAGGCGTGACGGGCGGGTTCCGCCCGAAGGAGCCGGCCGAACCCCGTCGTCTGCGCACCGACCTCGTCGACGGGTTGCGGTGGCTGGGGCACCACCGGGTGCTGCTGCGGCTGGTGGTGATCGCCGGCCTGATCAGCCTCACCAGCGAGCTCGCGCAGGCCCAGCTGGTGCTCTACGCCCTGGAGGACCTCGGGCTGTCCGAGGCCGCGTTCGGGTTGTTCACCTTCGTCGGCGGGATCGGTGGGCTGGTCGGCGCCGCCGTCGCGCCCCGGGTGGTGCGCCGCGCCGGGCGGCGGCCGGTGCTGGTCGGTGGCATCTTCGTCTGCGGCGTCGGCTTCGGGGCGATGGCGGTGGTGCGCCAGCCGATCGTCTCGGCCGCGTTGTTCGGGCTGTTCGCCGCGGCCGTGGTGGCGGTGAACGTCGTACTGGCGACCGTCCGCCACACCCTGGTGCCCGGCGACCGGCTCGGCCGGGTCCTCGGCGTGTGGCGGACGGTCGTGTGGGGCGCGATCCCGCTGGGCGCGCTGCTCGGCGGTGGGCTGACGCACGTGCTGGGCAGCGCGAGCGCCACGTTCGCGGTGTCCGGCTGCGCCCAGGTCGTGCTCGCGCTGCTGTCCGCGTGGCTGTTGTGGCGGGTCGCGCTGGAGCGGGACCCGGTCAGCTCTTCCTGAGCAGGAACCGCTGCACCTTGCCGCTGGGCGTCTTGGGCAGCTCGGGTACGAAGTGCACCTGGCGCGGGTAGGCGTGCGCCGCGTACCTCGTCTTGACCAGCTGCT
>Ga0164243_10002818_pt1 | contig 28313 bp, 24 predicted proteins | sample OricompcompostOP_FD_108781 | JGI IMG/M metagenome (GOLD analysis project Ga0164243, IMG submission 108781) | Organic Plus compost microbial communities from Emeryville, California, USA - Original compost - Organic plus compost (OP) | ecosystem: Engineered > Solid waste > Mixed feedstock >... | reverse complement strand
CGTTCGGGGCTGATTGCGTGGTGGAGGTGGAGGGGCTGCCCGGGTGGGGTGAGGACCGGGAGGCCCGGGCGGTGCGGAGCACTCCGGGTGGGAAGGGGCTGAACCAGGCGGTCGCGGCGGCGCGGCTCGGGGCTCGGGTGAGCGCGGTCGGCGCGGTCGGGGACGATGCTTTCGGGCGTGCGGCGGTGGAATTGCTCAGCGCCGAAGGGGTGGACGTCGACGGGATCGCGGTGCGGGCGGCGGCGACTCCGCTGTGCGTGTGCTTCGTCGGGGATTCCGGCAAAGCCACCTACGTCTCGCACACCGCCCCGGAAGTCGCGGTGAGCCCCGAGATGGTGCGGGCCAACGCGGCCGCCATCGGCGCGGCGGACGCGGTGATCAGCACGCTGGAGCCCCGGTTGCCCGCGGTCGCCGAGGTGATCGAGCGCGGGCGGAAGGCCGGTGGTCTCGTGGTCGTGCAGCCGGCGCCGATGAAGCCTCCGCGGGGCGAGGTCGCCGCGTTGCCCTGGCAGCAGGTCGATCTGGTCGTGCCGAACGAGTCCGAAGCCCGCGCGATGCTCGGCGACCGGGCTTCCGATCTCGCCCCCGAGGAACTCGTCAAAGCCCTGTCCGCGCAGCTGGGCGGCCCGCAGGTCGTGATCACGCTCGCCGAGCGCGGCTGCATCGGCCTCGACGGCGGCACTCCGCTCGCCTTCCCCGCCGTCGAACCGACCCGGGTCGTCGACACCACCGGCGCCAGCGACGCGTTCACCGCAGCGCTGACCGTCGCCCTCACCACCGGAGCCCCGATGCGGGCGGCGATCAGCGCCGGGCTGACCGCCGCCTCGCACGCCGTGGCGCACTACGGCGGTCCTCCGTCGATGCCGAGCGGACTCCGCTGACCGGGCCGGAGGAGAATCGCCGGGCGTGGGACGCGTGGACTACTTCGACGATCCGGCGGCTCCGCGGGCGAACTCCGTGGTGCCGTCGGTGACCGTGGCGGTGCGGAACCCGGCCGGGGAGCTGCTGCTGATCCACCGCAGGGACAACGGGTTGTGGGCGCTGCCCGGCGGAGGGCACGACGTCGGCGAGAGCGTGACCGCCACCGCCGTGCGCGAAGTGCGGGAGGAGACCGGGCTCGACGTCGAGGTCGTGCGGCTCGTCGGCACCTACACCGATCCGCGGCACGTCGTGGCCTACGACGACGGCGAAGTGCGGCAGCAGTTCTCGCTGTGCTTCGAGGCGCGGTGGATCGGTGGGAGCCCGCGCGGAGACGGCGACGAAACCCGCGAAGCCCGCTGGGTCTCCCCCGCCGACCTCGACTCCCTCCCCATCCACCCGTCCATGCGCCTGCGCATCGACCACGCCCTCAACCCGACCCGCACGGAGCCCTACCTGGGGTGAGGCGGCTACCAGCGCGAACCCCGGCTGTCGGCGCCCCTCCGGGCCGTACGGGCTCCATCCCTTGAGGAACGGCTCCAGGTCTCGCGGGCCGAGCCGCGGCGGTTCCGGCATCCTCGGCGCACCGGGTCTTGCCGCGCGATGTACTCGTTGATCCGGTGAAGCCACTCGCGAGCGGAGCTCAGATCACCGTCCTGCGGCTTCGGTTCGGCTAGCCGCGGTTCGAGCGCTTCGCTGAACGCGCGGAGATCGCGGCCCTGCGCGGCGATCGAGGTGGGCGTTGAGGCGATCGGCGTAGTGGGTTTCAGCCGCTTTCCGGCGGGCTTCCGCCATGTCCCGTTCCAACGGTCTTTGCGCTCGGCTTTCGCGCGTCCTTCGTCGATCCGGGCTTTGCCGTTCGTTCAGCGCGTCCCGTCTGCGCATACCGCGCGAACACCACCCTGGGACAGGCGAGCCCGAGCATGGGGCGGCCCACCGACAATGCGGCTTCCGGAACGGCAACGGCCGGGGAGAATCCGGTTGGGAGCTTACCTGCTCCTGCGCTTTCCGTTCGCGGTCCGAGCCTTGCGGCGGTTCTCGTCGCGTTGGACCAACCACTCGTCCTCCGGTGGCCGGAGCCCGCGGAAGATCAACGAATCCAGCCACAGGCCCTGGTAGCCATCGGAGAACAACGCGGTCGCCGAAGGCATGAGCAACATCCCGATCAAGAACCCGACCGCGGCGGGAACGATGTCGATCCACCCCACCGCCGCTGCGATGACCGGACCGAACATGACCAACCCGAGCACTGCCGAGGACACGCGAAGCGGAACGAGCCGCGGGAGGGGGCGCTCCTCGCGGGCGAGCCGACGGCGAGCGATCAGTCGTGCGGGGCCGAAGCCCGCGGAGGCGGCGACGAGGAATGCCACCACGGGGCCGAACTCCGTGCTGAAGTTCCCCGCCAGAAGCCAACCGAGTCCCACGAGCGTGAGGATCAGCCACAGAGCGATCACAACGTGCGCCCTGGTCATCAACCGCCCTCCTCAGTCATCGAGTCGTAAAGCTCCTCCGCTCCCCAACTGCCGAGCCCGGACCCTATAGCCGCGGCACCGACGCCGACCACGGCGCCCACCGGGCCACCTACGCACGCACCCGTAACGAGCCCGGCGAAGATTCCGCCCGCGGTACCGCCTAGGAGATTGAACCCGGCTTTGCCCACCGGCTTCCCGTCGTCGATCACGGCCTCAGCCTGGACGCCTGCGGCGATCGCCGTGCCGAGGATCGGCACGCCTTTCACCGTTTTGCCCAGGATTCGCGCGCCCTTCGCCGTGAAGCCGGTCCGCCGGTACAGCCGGTCCGCCAGCTGCTGCGACTTGACCCCTTCCCCGTGATGCCGAGCGGAGCGGCGCAACAACTTGTCCCGTTCCGCGGCGCGTGCGGCCTGGCCCTCCGGAGTCACCCCGGGAGCGTCGATGGCCACATTGGCCTTCGCCGCACGCTCGTACAACAGGTCGGCGCGCTTACTGGCCGTGTCAGCCATTCCCTGCGGAGTCGTGAGAGAGCCGCGAACCATGCCTTCGACGTGCCACACCGCACCGTTGATCATGTATTGCAGGAATCCGGTTTCGTACTTCATCGCGGCGGCGAGAGCATCGTGGGCGTCGCGCTCGCGATTGCGGGCTTCGCCGACCGTGGTCCGGGCTTCCTCGAACCCGCGCAGTTTGCGGTCGTGGTCGGCCTTCGCATCAGCGGCCGCCTCGAATTCCTGCAGCGGCCGCTCACCGGGGGCCGAGGCTCGGCTGTCGATCTCCGGTTCGGGTGGCGGCGGGCCAGGAGGTTCGATGGTCGTGGGTGTCAGCGCCAACCCATGCTCGGCAGCGACGTCCCGAGCTTGCCTCATCAGAGCGATTACGTTCTGCAACTCGTCGGCGAACTTCTCCAGCGCCGCCTTGGCGCGGCTGCTCGCTTCGTTGAGATCGTCCGCGGCCTTGCCCTTCTCGTGCATGGCACGACGGAAGTTGTCCCCCGCCTCACCACTCCAGCAGCTCTCGGACTCGCTGCGGACCTTGAACATGCCGGTTCCCACATCATGCGCGCCGTCACCGAGTTTGCCGAGTTCGGCGGCGGTGGCCCGGCAGGAGTCCGGTGTGCCTTGCACCAATGTCACCAACGGCGTGTTCATCGTCAGTGGCCTCCGGGCCTTCCGTCAGGAGGCAACGGCAGCGGTGGCAGCTCAGCGGCTGCTTGATCGTCCGAGCGCATGTATTCGCCCCCGGTACCGGCGACTTGGCCGGCCTGATATTCGGTGTCAGCGACCATTCGCGCCACCGAGTCGTAAAAGACCGCGAGAGCTTGCGTCACGACACCGGTCGACACACCGGCGTCCACTTCGCCAGGCACCGCCCCCAAGTCCACGCCCAGCCCCTGTAGTGACGATGTGAGCGTGCCAGCCAAGCGAGTCAACTCCTCTGCAACGTTGACGTGGTCCCCCGCAGTCATGCATCACCTCCGGACGACCGGGGCAGCTCGACGTCCTGCGCAATGCCGGTTGCCCCTGTCGCCTCCACGAGATCCGGCAGTGAGCCTGCGCGGAACGCAACCCACGGCTGGTCCTCCCCGCAACAAGCCACCAGTGTTTCCACACTCGTGAAGACAGGAAGAGCCAGTTCACCGAGGTCGGTTCGTCGAAGTTGGACTTCGGTATGCCCGTTCTCGTCAGGCCTGGCAGCGCACGGGACGAACACAGGTCTACGCCCGTCGCCCTGGCCTCTTGATGCTTCTTCCTCCTGGCCAGCTCCGCTTGCACCGTCAGGTCTCCAAGCGGAGGGCGATGCTCGCCCATGCTCGTCGGCGCAGAAAGCGCTCGACAACTGCGCCCTCCCGATTCCACGCGGAAACAGCCTGCACGAGCTTATCGGTAGGTAGCCCATGGTCGGGTGGTAGTTCCGGCTGGCTGGGCACCGCCACTCCGTTGGAGTAGTGCGTTTTCGAGGTGCCCGGCCGGGGCGAAACCTTCCGCGGGGCGGGTCGGGGTGTTAAGGAGGTGGGATGGCTGGTTCGGGGTTGAGGGCGTTGCGGTGTGCGGCGGCTGTGGTCGTGGGGATGCTCGGGGTTCCGGGGGTGGCCGCGGCCGAGCCGGAGGCGCCTGAGGGGTTCGTGGCGTTGCGGGACGTGGATCCCACGGTGATCGAGGAGATCCGGTACGCGACACCGCACGATTTCATCGGCAGGCCGGTCGACGGGTACCGCGAGCCGATGTGCCTGCTGACGCGGCAGACCGCGGAGGCGGTGCACCGGGCGCAGAGCGCGCTGCTGCGGCAGGGCTACGGCTTGAAGGTCTACGACTGCTACCGGCCGCAGCGGGCCGTGGACCAGTTCGTCGAGTGGGCGCAGCACCCCGCGGACGACCGGATGAAGGGCGAGTTCTACCCGGCGGTGGACAAGTCGCGGCTGTTCGCCGACGGCTACATCGACGAGAAATCGGGCCACAGCAGGGGAAGCACGCTCGACCTCACCGTGGTGCGGTTGCCCGCCGCGCCGCAGCGGCCGTACATCCCGGGTGAGCCGCTGGAGCCGTGCACCGCGCCGCAGGGGCAGCGCTTCCCGGACAACAGCGTGGACATGGGCACCGGCTTCGACTGCTTCGACCCGCTCGCGCACACCGAGGATCCCCGCGTGACGGGGGAAGCCGCGCGCAACCGGCGATTCCTCAAGCACACCTTGGAATCCGCGGGCCTGGAGAACTATCCCGGCGAGTGGTGGCACTACACCCTCGCCGCCGAGCCCTACCCGGACACCTACTTCGACTTCCCCGTCACCCGCGACTCCCTGCAGGGACCGTGATGCCGGGCACCACTCCGACCGCGCGGCGGTCCGGTGCGGCCTGGTGGGCGCCGCTGCTGGCGGATTCGGGGCTGTTGGAGGCGGGCAACACCGAGGTGGGGTTCGTGGTGTCCGGCATCGACTTCGCGGTGCGTCCGCCGGTGGTGCGCGCGTCGACCGCGCGGGGTTCCGCCGCGACGGTGCGCGTGGACCCGGAGATCGGCGCCGCGGCGCTCCGGAGCCGGTTCGCCGCGGAAGGCCTGGTGCTGCCGAATCCCGCGCTCGCCGACGTGGACCTGTACCGCACGGCACCCGATCCGCCTCCGCCCGCTCTCGTGCACGCGTGGGCGCTCGACGAGCTCACCAACTCCGACGCGTTCCCGGGCCGTTCGCCGCGGGAACGCGCCTGGCGGGTCGACCTGCGCGCCATCAGCGGCACCGCTGAACGCATCGAGGTCACGTTGCACCTGGTGGCCCGCGGGTACGCGGTGCGGCTCGGTGTCGATCTGGACGAGCCGCAGGAGGAATTCACCGGTCTCGGCTACACCCTGACCTCGCGCGCACTCGCGGAGGCCCCGGAGCGGCTGGAGCCGCTGGAACCGCATCACGGGGTGCCGCTCCGTCGCGGACCGCGGCTGAGCGCGGCCGGCTGGGAGTGACGCCGGGAGCGGCGGCGGTGGCGCTCCCGGCCGGTGGGGTCACGTGATGCTGCAGAGGGTGGTGCCGGGGGTGATGGCGTCGCCGGGGGCGGCGGTGAGGCCGGTGATGGTGCCGGATTTGTGGGCGGTGAGGGAGTTCTCCATCTTCATCGCCTCCAGCACCACCACGAGGTCGCCCTCCGCGACCTCCTGGCCGTCCTCGACGGCGACCTTCACGACCGTGCCCTGCATGGGCGCGGTGACCGCGTCGCCGGACGGCCGGTCGCCGCCGGAATTCCGCTTCTTGCGGGCGGGTTTGGCGCGCTGCGCCGGAGGGGCCGGGGTGGCCGCGAAGTCCGCGGGCAGCTTCACCTCCAGCCGGCGGCCGCCGACCTCGACGACCACCTCGCGACCGTCCTGTTCGGACTCGGCCGGCTGGTCCGGCAGCGGCGCCGGGTCGATGGTGCCGGCGAACTCGGTCTCGATCCACCGGGTGTGCACCAGGAAGTCCGCGCCCGTGGTGGCGGTGAACGCGGGATCGCGCACCACGTGCCGGTGGAACGGCACCACGGTCGGGATGCCGTCGACGACCATCTCGTCCAGCGCGCGGCGAGCCCGCTGCAGGGCTTGGGCGCGGTCGGCGCCGGTGACGATGAGCTTGCCGAGCATCGAGTCGAAGTTGCCGCCGATGGTGCTGCCCTCGTCGATCCCGTTGTCCACCCGCACGCCGGGCCCGGACGGGGTGCGCAGGCGGGTCACGACGCCGGGCGTGGGCAGGAAGTCGCGGCCGGGGTCCTCGCCGTTGATGCGGAACTCGATGGCGTGCCCGACCGGTTCCGGGTCGCCGGTCAGCGGCAGCCGCCCGCCCTCGGCGATGCGGAACTGCTCGCGCACCAGGTCCAGGCCGGTGGTCTCTTCGGAGACCGGGTGCTCGACCTGCAGCCGGGTGTTGACCTCCAGGAACGAGATGGTGCCGTCCGCGCCGACGAGGAATTCCACGGTGCCGGCACCGTGGTAGCCGGCCTCGGCGCAGATCGCGCGGGAGGCGGTGTGGATGCGCTCGCGCTGCTGCTCGGTGAGGAACGGCGCCGGGGCCTCCTCGACGAGCTTCTGGTGCCGGCGCTGCAGCGAGCAGTCGCGGGTGCCGACGACCACGACGGTGCCGTGCTGGTCGGCGAGCACCTGCGCTTCGACGTGCCGCGGGCGGTCGAGGTAGCGCTCCACGAAGCAGTCGCCGCGGCCGAACGCGGCGGCCGCCTCGCGGTAGGCGGATTCGTACAGCTCGGGGATCTCCTCGCGGGTGCGGGCGACCTTGAGCCCGCGGCCACCGCCGCCGGAGGCGGCCTTGATGGCGACCGGCAGCCCGTGCTCGTCGGCGAACGCCAGCACCTCGTCGGCCCCGGACACCGGGTCCTTGGTGCCGGGCACCAGCGGGGCTCCGGCGCGCTGGGCGATGTGCCGGGCGGTGACCTTGTCGCCGAGGTCGCGGATGGCCTGCGGGTTCGGGCCGATCCACACCAGACCGGCGTCCTGCACGGCTTGGGCGAACTCGGCGTTCTCGGACAGGAACCCGTATCCGGGGTGGATCGCGTCGGCGCCGGAGCGCCGCGCGGCGTCGAGGATCTTGTCGATGTCCAAGTAGGACTCGGCGGCGGTCTGCCCGCCGAGGGCGAACGCCTCCCCGGCCGCGCGCACGAACGGCGCGTCGGCGTCGGGTTCGGCGTAGACCGCCACGCTCTGGATGTCGGCGTCCTGGCAGGCGCGGATGACGCGCACGGCGATCTCGCCGCGGTTGGCCACCAGGACCTTCTTCAGCGTCGTGCCGTCGGGCATGGGTGCTCCAGCGATGTCGGGAAGTCGGGTCACCAGGTCGGTTGCGGGGCGGACCAGGCGGTCGGCGGGCGGTAGCCGAACACCTGCCAGCGACCGGTCGCGGCGGGAACCGCAGTGTCCACTTCAGACTGTTGCGGGGTGCTCAGCGCGAGCACCACGGCCGCGATCTCGGCGTCGTCGGGTTCGCCGCGCAGCACCTGCACGCGCGGCCGGTCGGTGTCTGCCATGTCGAGTCCTGTCACATCGGGGGGACGCCGTGCCTGCGGTGCGGCAGGTTCGCCTTCTTGCGGCGCAGCATCTCCAGCGTCCGGGCCAGCACGTGCCGGGTCTCGGCCGGGTCGATGACGTCGTCGACCAGGCCGCGTTCGGCCGCGTAGTACGGGTGCATGAGCTCGTCGCGGTAGTGCGCGGTGAGCCGGGCGCGTTCCTGCTCCGGGTCGTCGGCGGCGGCGATCTCCTTGCGGAACACCACGTTCGCCGCGCCTTCGGCGCCCATGACCGCGATCTCGTTGCTGGGCCAGGTGAACGAGACGTCGCAGCCGATCGACCGCGAGTCCATGACGATGTAGGCGCCGCCGTAGGCCTTGCGCAGGATCACCTGCACCCGCGGCACCGTCGCCGAGCAGTAGGCGTACAGCAGCTTCGCGCCGTGCCGGATGATGCCCTGGTGCTCCTGGTCGGTGCCGGGCAGGAACCCGGGCACGTCGACCAGCGTGACCAGCGGGATGCCGAACGCGTCGCAGTGGCTGACGAAGCGGGCGGCCTTCTCGGAGGCGTTGATGTCCAGCGCCCCGGCCAGCGTCTGCGGCTGGTTGGCGATCACGCCGACCGGGTGGCCGTCGATGCGGGCGAACGCGCACAGCACGTTGGCCGCCCAGTGCTGGTGGACCTCGAGGTGTTCGCCGTCGTCGGCGATCTCCTCGACCACGGTGCGCATGTCGTAGGAGCGGTTCGGCTCGGCGGGCACGAGGTCGGTGAGCGCGTCGTTGCGCCGGTCGACCGGGTCGGTGGTGCCGGCGACCGGCGGCGCCTCCTGGTTGTTCGACGGCAGCAGCGAGACCAGGTAGCGCACGTCCTCCAGGCATTCGCGCTCGTCGTCGTGCACGAACGCGGCCACCCCGGAGCTGGTGGAGTGCACGTCGGCGCCGCCGAGCTGGTCGTGCGTGACGGCCTCGCCGGTGACCGCCTCGACCACCTCGGGCCCGGTGATGAACATCTGCGAGATGTCCCGGACGATGAACACGAAGTCGGTCAGCGCCGGGGAGTAGGCGGCCCCGCCCGCGCAGGGCCCGAGCATCACGCTGATCTGCGGGATCACCCCGGAGGCGCGCACGTTGCGGCGGAAGATGCCGCCGTAGCCGGCCAGCGCGGTCACGCCTTCCTGGATCCGCGCGCCCGCCCCGTCGTTGAGGCTGATCAGCGGGGCGCCGGCGGTCTCGGCCATGTCCATGATCTTGTGGATCTTCGCTGCGTGCGCCTCGCCGAGGGAGCCGCCGAAGACGCGGAAGTCGTGCGCGTACACGAACACCGTGCGGTCGTCGATCTTGCCCCAGCCGGTGATGACGCCGTCGGTGTGCGGGCGGTTGGCCTCCAGGCCGAAGCCGGTGGCGCGGTGCCTGCGGAGGCCTTCGATCTCGACGAAGGTGTCCGGGTCGAGCAGGGCTTCGATGCGTTCGCGGGCGGTGAGCTTGCCCTTGGCGTGCTGGCGCTCGGTGGCCCGCTCGCTCGGTCCGTTGTGGACGGTCTGGCGCTTGGTGTGCAGGTCGGCCACGCGGGACGGCATGTCGTCCGGGAGCGCGGCGGGTGTCTCGTCGACTCGGGTCATGGGTGTGTGCTCCGATGTGTCGGGGCGTGCTGGGGTGACCGCCCGGCGGGCGCGCCGCCGGGCGGGAGCGGGGTGTCCGGTCAGGCCGGGACGGGCACCTCGCGGTCGGTGACGAACCGCGCCTTGTGCCGCCCGTGCCCGGTGGCCTGCTCGAAGGCGTGCCCGATGCGCAGCAGCTCCAGGTCGCCGCGGTAGGGCCCGACCAGCTGCAGCCCCATCGGCAGCCCGTCGCCGGTGAACCCGGCCGGCACCGACAGCGCGGGCAGCCCGGTGGCCGAGATCCACGAGCAGGTGCGCATCCAGTCCAGGTAGCTCTCCTGCTCGCGGCCGGCGACCTGCTGCGGGAACTCCTCGGCGAGGTCGAACGGCGCGACCGGGCTGACCGGCAGCGCCAGCACGTCGTAGGTCTCGAAGAACGCCTGCACGGACCGGAAGAGCTGCGTGTGCAGCACCGCGGCCCGGCCCACGTCGGGCCCGCTGAGCTCGCGGCCGTGCTCGATGTTGCGGGCCAGGCTCTCCTTGACCTGCTCGCGGTTGTTGTCGAACAGCTCGCCGAGGGTCATCTCCAGGCTCCAGGCGCGCAGCACCTGGAACACCTCGTCGGCCCCGGAGAAGTCCGGGCAGGCTGGTTCGACGTGGCAGCCGAGGTCTTCGAACACGGCGGCCTGCCGTTGCACGAGCTCGGCGGCCTCCGGTTCGACCGCCAGCGCTCCGCCGAAGTCCGGGGCGATCGCGACCCGCAGGCCGCGCACGTCGCCCTCCAGCGGGGCGGCGAACCGGTCGCCGGATTCGCCCAGCGACAGCGGGCAGCGCGGGTCGGGCCCGGCGATGGCGGACATGGCCAGCGCGATGTCGGAGACCGACCGCGCCATCGGCCCGTGCACGGTCAGCCGGTCCCAGCCGTACTTCGAGCGGCTCGGCACCCGGCCCGGCGAGGGCCGGAAGCCGACGACGTTGCAGAAGGCGGCGGGGAACCGCAGCGACCCGCCCATGTCGCTGCCGTCGGCCAGCGGGTGCATCCCGCAGGCCAAGGCCGCGGCCGCTCCCCCGCTGCTGCCGCCGGGGGTGCGGGTCAGGTCGTAGGGGTTGCGGGTGGGCCCGAACAGCGGGTTGAACGTGTGCGCGCCGGCGGAGAACTCCGGCACGTTGGTCTTGCCGATGGTGATCGCGCCCGCGGACCGCAGCCGTTCGACGATCAGCTCGTCCCGCTTCGGCCTGCGGTCCCGCAGGATCGGCGAGCCGGAGGTGGTGCGGATGCCGGAGGTGGCGTGGGTGTCCTTGTGCGCGATCGGGATGCCGTGCAGCGGGCCGACTTCCGCGCCCGAGGCGAGCTGCTCGTCCGCGGCGGCGGCCTGCTCCAGGGCCTGCTCGGCGACCAGGGTGACGACGGCGTTGACGTGCGGGTTGAGTCGTTCGATCCGCTCCAGGTGGGCCTGCACCACTTCGCGCGCGCTCAGCTGCCCCGAGCGCACCGCGGTGGCGAGGTCCTGGGTCGATTGCCAGTGAACTGCGGTCACGTGCCCTCCAGCGCGGCCGGCGATGCCCGCGCGGCGGTGAGCGGGCTGGAGTTACCAGGAAATGGACCTGGAGAACGCTAGAGGTGAAATCCAACGCGGAGCTGAACGGAACTCGCACAAAGTAATAATCGGGACACGCGGGGCAATCAGTGCACGGAGCTCACCTGCGATGATCTCCCTCCGGTTAGCGGTTCGTGACATCAGCCACGCCACCGTTGTGTCCACTCTGGACGGACGCGGGGTTCTCGCGCGCGGGCGCGGAGGATGCGGACTCGTTGATGTGGCGGGACATCCGGCGCGCCGCGGCGGCCGCATCGCCCGCCTCGATCGCCTCGACGATCCGCGCGTGCTCGGCCGGCACCGCGGCCGCGGGCCGATTTCCCGGGCACGGCGGGGTTTTCCCGTCGCGCTCGGCCTGCCGGGCGAACTCGGCCAGCAGCTCGTTGCGCGCGGATTCGGCCACGGCGGCGTGGAATCGGGAGTGCGCGGCGGTGCGCAGCGCCTCGCGCAGCCGGGCGAGGTCGGCTTCGGTGCGGTGCTGCGCGGCGAGTTCGGCGAGCTTGCCCGCCAGCGCCCGGTGCGCCTCGGCGGCCACCTCGGCCCGGGTGCGCTCCGGCGGGTCGACCTCGGCGCGCAGGAAGGTGCCGCTGCCGTGCCGGACCTCGACCACACCGCGGGATTCCAGCGCCAGCACCGCCTGCCGCACCGAGGTCCGGCTCACGCCCAGCAGCTCGGCCAGCCGCCGCTCCGCGGGCAGCCGGTCGCCGCTGCGCAGGCCCTCGGCGGCGATGTGCTCGCGCAGCTGGACCACCACCTGCTCGTAGAGCCGGGGCCGCTGCACCTCGCGGAAAACGGTCGTCACGTCGCACCTCGCGCGGATCGGGGATTTCGGGCGAAGCCGACGGTAGACAGGTCAGGTGGTCCGGCGACTGAACCAATCTGACCGGCCGGTGAACACCGCTCGCAGCCGGGTGAGAACCACCGCACACCACCGGGAATCGTCAGTGCAGCAGGTCGGCGTTCTCCAGGATCGCCGCCGACAGCGCCGCCGCCGGGCCCTCCTCGGCCTCCCCGCCGATCAGCACGAACTCCACCTCGCCGGGATCCGGCAGCCGGGACTGCGCCGGCAGCGGCCGCAGCCCCTCCGGCACCAGGCTGCGCGCGTGCACCGTCACGCCCAGCCCGGCCAGCGCCGCCGCCCGCAGGCCGCTGAAACTGCCGCTGGTGCAGGTGATCCGCCAGGACAGGCCGTGGCGCTCCAAGGTCTCCAGCGCCTGCGCCCGGGTGATGCTCGGCGGCGGGTAGAGGATCAGCGGCACCGGCTCGGCCGGGTCCACCGCGATGCCCTCCCGCCCGATCCACACCAGCGGCTCCCGCCACACCAGCCGCCCGACCGACTCGCCGGGGCGGCGCTTGCCGAACACGAGGTCCAGCTCGTCGTTGCGCAGCTGCTCGTGCAGCGTGCCGCTCATCCCGACCGTCAGCTCCAGGTCGACCAGCCGGTGCGAGCGGCGGAACTCGGCCAGGATCTCCGGCAGCTCGGAGAGCACGAAGTCCTCCGAGGCGCCGAACCGCAGCCGCCCGCGCAGCTCCGAGCCCGCGAAGTAGCTCGCCGCCCGGTCGTTGGCGGCCAGGATCGAGCGGGCGAACCCGACCATCGCCTCCCCGTCGGCGGTGAGCGCCACCGCGTGCGTGGTGCGGTCGAACAGCCGCCGCCCGGCGAGCTGCTCGAGCTTGCGCACGTGCTGGCTGGCTGTGGATTGCCGCACATCGAGCCGCTGCGCGGCCTGCGTGAAGCTCCGCGTCTGCGCCACCACGAGGAAGGTCCTGAGCAGGGACGGAGGGAACATCACCGGACACGTTATCGCGATCCGCGATAGCCGTCAGCACGGAAATCGCGGTTCACGGACAACCGGCCGGTGCCCGAGACTCGCCGCGAGTCGTCCGGAGAGGAGGAGGTTCCCGTGAGCGCGTTGCTGCGCCGGCTGCACCTCGACCCCTACGTCATCGCCCTGCTGGCCACCGTCGGCATCGCCGCGCTGGTGCCCGTCGCGGGCGCGGCCGCCGATGCCGCCGACATCGTCGCCGACGTCGCCATCGCCGGGTTGTTCTTCCTCTACGGCGCGCGGCTGTCGTCCCGCGCCGTGCTCGACGGGCTCAAGCACTGGCGGCTGCACCTGGTGGTGTCGCTGTGCACGTTCGCGCTGTTCCCGCTGCTGGGCGTCGGGGCGAGCGCGCTGGTGCCGGTGGTGCTGCCGCCCGCGCTGTACGCCGGAGTGCTGTTCCTGTGCACGCTGCCGTCGACGGTGCAGTCCTCGATCGCGTTCACCGCGACCGCGCGCGGCAACGTGGCCGGGGCGATCTGCTCGGCGTCGATGTCCAACATGGCCGGGATCGCGCTGACCCCGCTGCTGGTGGGGCTGCTGATGTGCAGCAGCGGCGGCGGGATCTCCGCGGACTCCGCGCTGGACCTGGTGTTCCAGCTGCTGCTGCCGTTCGCGGCCGGGCACCTGTCGCGGCGCTGGATCGGTGATCGGATCGAGCGGCACAAGGCGGTGCTCGGCTACTACGACAAGGGCTCGATCCTGCTGATCGTGTACGTGGCGTTCAGCAAGAGCGTCGCCGGCGGGATCTGGCAGCAGGTGGGGCCGGTGCAGCTGGCGCTGCTGTTCGGGGTGATCGCGGCGCTGCTGGCGGTGGTGCTGCTGCTGACCGCGGGGGCTTCGCGGCTGCTCGGGTTCTCCCGCGAGGACGAGAAGGCGATCGTGTTCTGCGGCTCGGTCAAGAGCCTCGCCAGCGGGCTGCCCATCGCCAACGTGCTGTTCCCGAGCACCGCGGTGGGGATGATCGTGCTGCCGGTGATGCTCTACCACCTGCTGCAGCTCATCGTCTGCGCGGTGCTGGCGCAGCGGCAGAGCGCCGCCGCACCGGAACCCGTACCGGAACCCGCCGTCGCCGGGGCCCGCTGACTCGCCGGTCCACATCGGACCTCCGCCCAAGATCACACCTTCGGGCGGAGCCGCGCGCGAAACGGTGACCGCGGGGGTGCGCGAACACCATAGTTTCCGGGGCAGCGCCGGAAAGAGTGGTGAACATTGCGCACTGATCCGTCCCCGACCCGACCGGACACCGCGGACACCGGGCTCCTGCTGCGCGCGGCAGGCGCCCGCCCGCAGCTCGACCCCGCGGAGCCGGAACCGGCCGCGAACCCCGCGACCGCCGTCGGCTACCTGCACCTGGTCACCGGCAGCGAGGTCGTGCTGCGGCTGCACCGGCTCGGCCCGCTGCTGGGCTGCTCGCGCGGGCAGCTGGACGCGCTGCTGCCGCTGCTGCTGCAGCTGGAGGCGCTGGTGCACCGCGGCGACCTCGACGCCGAAGCCGGCGCGGACTCGGACTGGCGGCGCGGGGTGGAGCTGGTGCTGGCCGCGCACCGGCTCGACACCCCGGCCGCGCTCGGGCACCTGGACTCGCTGGAGCGCTCGTTCGCCTGGGAGCGGGAGGTGGTGCGCGGCGCGGCCGAACCCGACGAGCAGGAGCTGCGCGCGCTGACCCACCTGCGCTGCGCGGACGTGCGGCTGCTGGTGCAGGTGCTCTGCGACGCGCTGGGCGTCGCGGCCCCGGAGCTGCTGGTGCTGCTGGATCCGCTGCTGGCGCTGCGGGAGGTCCACGACGACGAGCGCGCGCACCGGGCCGGTGGTGCCGCGGGCCGGTTCAACCTCGCCGCGGAGTACGTGCGGCTGTTCGGCGAATCCCGCGGGCCGGAGCGGCTGCGGCGGGAACGCCAACGCCTCGGCGGTGAACTGCTGCGGCAGTGGGCGCAGCTGCCGCGGCGGCGCGCCCTGGCGCTGTGGGCGGCGGTGTTCGACTCCGATCCACCGTGGACGGTCCGCGCGCTGCTGCCGACGTCGCGGATCGTGCGGAGGGCGGCGCGGCGGCTGGCCGAGCCGGTCCCGCACGGCGACGCGCTCGCGGGGGTGCAGCTGTGACGGCGGCGAAGGCGGGCGTGGCCGCGTCCCTCGTCCCGGCCGGGCCGCAGGACCTCGACATCGTGCACGAGCTGCGGCGGCGGGGCACCACCGAGCTGGCCAAGCTGGGCTTCGACGAGTGGGCGCGCCGCGGGGCGCCCGGGCTCACCGAGCAGGACTTCGACGCCGGGCGGCTGCACGTCGTCACCGAAGGCGCGGCCGTGGTGGGCAGCGTGGTGCTCGCGCGCGGCGGGGATCCGGCGCTGTGGACCGACGAGGAGCTGGCGGAACCGGCGCTGTACCTGGACCGGCTGGTCATCGGGCACCGGCTCGCGTCCGCGCCGCTGGCCGGGGAGGTGCTGGGGCTGGTGCGGGAGGCCGCGGCGCGCGAGGGGCTGCGGTCGCTGCGCACGGACGTCTGGGCGGATCACGAGGTGCTGCTCCGCTCCTGCCGCAGGCTCGGTTTCGCCCCCGTGCGCACGATCGACCACCCGGCGGCCGGGGAGCTCCTGCTCCTGCAGGCGCCGGTGGAGGACTGAAAGGCGGCAAATCCCGCTCAACTGCGGAGAATCCGCTATCGAGTCCACAGCGGACAGATCGGCGTTCGAGCGGACCGGGATCGGAACTCCTCACCTCCGCGACCGCGCTACCGGAGAGCGGGACCACCTCGCGCACGGTGCGCCGAGGGCGGGCTTTCCCCGGCACAGCGCGGATTTCGCACTGCGCAGGGACCTGCGGACCCACGTCGCGTCCTGGACGAAGAGGAGTGGGATGAAGCTCGCTCGACGGATCGCGATGACCACCACCGCCGCCTGCCTCGCCCTCGGCGCCCTGGCCGCCCCGGCCGGTGCCGCGGAGCAGGCGAGCGGAACCTCCTCCTGGTGCCCCACGTCGGCGGGTTCCCGACCTCCAACCCGGAGCTCGGCCGCTGCCACACCTCCGGCCGGCAGTACCCGGACCACGCCGACAACCGGACGAACGCCGTCGCGGTCATCTACTCGGACAAGTCCGGCCAGAACGAGATCAAGGAGATCGCGCCGGGCGGCCGCACCGGCGACCGCTTCGGCAGCGCGCAGTTCCGCAAGGCCTGATCGGCGCGCGGTCCCCGGGACCGCACCCGCTCAACCGCGGAATGTCCGGCGCAGCGACAGTAGGGCGGCGGCGATGGCGAACGCCGGCAGCAGCAGGGACGCGGTGTAGCCGGCGATCACGGCATCGACCGGCAGCGGCGGGACGGCGGTGAGCACCATCAGCGCGGTCAGCGCCACGTTGAACGCCCCGACCAGCAGCGCCACGGCGAAGTGGACCAGGCCCATCCGCAGCACCGCCCGCGCGTGCGCCACGTTGAACCTCCCGTCGCGGACGAACCTCCGCGCCGACCACGCCGAGGCACCCAGCAGCAGCACGCACAGCCACGGCAGGCAGCCGAGCCCGGCCAGCAGCAGCGCGATCGGATCACCGCCGGTCGGCAGCAGCAGCGCCGCCGGGGCGGCGCCCCCGCCGAGCACTACCGCCAGCGGCACGAGCACGGCACCGAGGGCGGTCACCCGCCGCTTCACCCGCCGGGCCGCCGCGGCCTCGATCGGGACGTGCTGCGCGGGCGGCAGCAGCGCCGGGATCACCGGGCACCCCGCCTCGGAGCCCGCGGTGCTCGCATCGACCAGAGATCACTCATGATCGGGCATATTAACCATCCCGGACCGCGCCCGGCCGGCCAGCAGAACACCCTCCACTTCCCCGCTGCCCAGCCCGAACTCCGTCCACACCGGACCCGAGCACCCCGCAGCGCCCCCGCACCACCCCGCGAGATCTTCTTCACGCGCAGCGGCGTAACGAGCCCTCAGCACCCTGGCGGCGACGAGCGGATTCCCGAGCGCAGCGAGGAGAACGCGCTCACGCGCCGACCGAGGCGATGAGCGCGCGGGCGAGCTGTTCGGCCGCGCGCCGGTCCAGCGGCGCATGACCGACGAGCAACCGGTACCACAGCACCCCGTAGGCCTGGTCGACCGCGAGGTCCAGGTCCGCACCAGCCGGGAGTTCACCGCGCCGCCCCGCCCGCTCCAGCAGGCTCCGCAGCGCGTCGCGGCGCGCGGCGGTGAACCCGGCGACCGCCTCGGCGAGATGCTCGTCCTGCTGCGCCGAAGCCATGATCTGGCGCAGCGCGTTCCGGTTGGCCGGTTCCGCGGCGCCGGTGAAGGTCTCCGCGAGGAACTCGCGGAGGTCGCCGAGCACGGTGCCGGTGTCCGGCACGGGAGCGATGTCGCGGGCCCGCCGCCCCATGGCCTCGGCGACCACCGCCGCCTTCGACGGCCACCACCGGTAGAGGGTCTGCTTGCCGACCCCGGCTTCCCGGGCGATCTCGTCCGCGGTGAAGCGCGCGGTGCCCAGCAGCGCCATCGCGGCGTCCAGGATCGCCGTGCGCGCGGCCTCGTTGCGCTGCCTCCCGGTGTGGGGGCGCTTCCGCTCAGCGGTCATGGCTCCACCCGATCGTTGACGAGACTGCTGGTCTCGACAAGCCTGGAGCAGGCGGAAGGCGGGGGCAACCACGGAGGGCGGCCCGATGAGCTGGACGGATGCGATCGATGAGGTCCTCGGCGGCGATCAGGCGATCGCGCTGGCCTACGCGACACCGGCCGACGGGGTCGTGCTCGCGCCGGTGACCAACTTCGGGGTGCGCGACCGCGCCGCGGGCACCGTCACCGTCAACAGCTCGATCGGCATGTGGCGCAAGTTGGAGCGCATCCGGCGGAAGCCGCACGTGTCGCTGGTGTTCCACACCCGCAGGCACGGGTTCAGCGACCGGCCCGAGTTCGTGCTGGTGCAGGGCCGGGCCGCGCTGTCCGAGCCGATCCCGGACTACCCCGCGGTGCTCGGGTCCACCTGGGACCGCTTCGACGGGCCGCGCGCCACCGGCGCGTTCTGGAAGTGGTGGTTGCGCGCCTACTACACGCGTGTCGAGATCGCGGTCGCGGTCGAGCGCGTGCTCACCTGGCCCGATCTGGCCTGCACCGGCGAGCCCGCGGTGCGCGGAACTCCGCTGCCCGCAACGGAACCCGCGGCGCAGGAGCCGCCCGCCCGCGGCACCGGACCGCGCCTCGACGCCGCTTCCGCGGCGACGCGGGCGTCCGAGCTGCCGGACGTTCTGCTCGGGTGGATCGGCGCGGACCGGTTCCCCGTGGTCGTTCCCGTCGAGATCACCGGCGGTGACGAGTCCGGGATGCGCCTCGCCGCCCCGGGAGGCGCCGTGCCCGCGGGAGGCCGGCGCGCGGGGCTCACCGCGCACGCGTTCACCCGCCACGTTCTCGGCCAGGCGCAACGAATCCACACCGGGTGGCTCGAAGCCGACCGCGGCACGATCCGCTACGCGCCGCACACGCGCGCGGGCCACCGGCTGCCGCCCGTCCCGTTCCTCTACCGGCTGGCAGTGGGCTGGGGAACCCGCCGCGGCATCCGAACCCGCCCGAACGGACTCCGCGGCTCGTCGTCCTGAGCAACCGCGGCGCTGAGCGCGCTGGCACTGCTAGCCGGTTGCGCTGCTTCGCCGGACGCCCCGGAGATCAGTTCTCCCTTCAATGCCGACCGCCACAGAGCACGCCCATGCACCGCCCTCGAACCCGCTCAGCTCGCGCGCTTCGGCGTCCACAGCACGCAACGGATCGACTTCGGTTCGGAGTGCGAACAGTACGACCCCTACAGCCACAACGGAATCACCATTGCGATCTCCGACCCGGCCGACTCAGGCACACCGCTTCCGCTGGAACAGATGTACCGAAACCGTAAGATCACACCGCAAGCGTTCCCGTACTTCATTCCGGCCGACGTCGGCGGTTATCCCGCCGTTTTCACCTCAGCTATCGATCTCCGCAACGCCGGGGAATGCGGCATCGTAGTGGGCACTTCGGAGAGCTCGTCTTCAGTGTCGAATTCTCTTCGTTCAGCCGCCAACCGTGCGACCCGCATCCGTGCACGACTGCGCACGCGGCTGCGTCAACGGTGCTGCGGAACTTGAAGAACGAACCCCGCTGACGGGCGGTCCACGATTCAGCGGTACGGGCGCTTCTGCCGGCCGCGGCGCTGACGTTCCGCCTTCTTCGAGATCGAACGTCCTCCCACCAGAGCGAACACCACGATCGCCACGGTGCCGAGCAGCACCACTCCCAGAATGACAAGCAATGCCACCCAGAAAACCAGGTGCCCCCTCCGCGAGCGCTACGGGATCGGACGGGGAGTCTTCCGGTCCGCGATCAGACCGTCAAGCACGACCGGCACAAACCGAGCGGGAGCCGACGTGGTGTCGGCTCCCGCTCGTGTGGGGTCGGCGGTCAGTTCACGTGGATCACGAAGGGTTTGGTGACCGTGGTGGTGCCTTCCCGGTAGGTGGCGGTGACGGTGGCCGTGCCCTTCGCGGCGGTGCGGATGCGGCCGCCGGGGTCGACGCGGACCACGTCCGGCCGGTTGCTGGCGTACTGCACCGCCCCCGGAGGCAGCGGCGCGGCCGAGCCCTCGGCGACGTAGCCGCGGAGCGTGCCGTCGGAGAGGGCGACCGTGGGCCGCGCGTCGACCTCGGCACCGACCGGGTAGGAGACCCGGCCGGCGTTGCTGCCCGGCTCGTCACCGGCCGCCTGCGGCGTCACCGACAGCGTGGTCGGCTTCGGCTTCGCCTCCCCGGCGACCCGGAACCGGGCCTCCTGGGCCGACGGGTCGGCGCTGGAGGCGGCCAGCCGCAGCCCGTACTCGCCCTCCGGCACCTGGAACCGGTTCGCCTGCTCGTCGAAGAACGCCAGGTCGGCGACGTTGACCCGGAACCGCACCTGCTTGGTCTCCCCCGGCTGCAGGGACACCTTCTGCGAGGTGATCAGCCGCTGCGCGGGCCGCTGCGCCTCCGCCGGCGCGGACGGCGTGGTGGCGTAGAGCTGGGCGACGTCGGTACCGGCGGTGGTGCCCCGGTTGGTCACCGACGCGGTCGCCCCGACCGTCCCGTCCGGAGCCACCTGCTCGCGGTCCAGCCGCAGATCGCCGTGCTGGAACGAGGTGTAGCTCAGCCCGTGCCCGAACGGGTAGGACACCGGCCCGCGGAAGTACTGGTAGGTGCGCCCCGGCGTGTCCGCCGCCGGCCGGATCCGGTAGTCCCCGATCGGCGGCAGCTGGTCGTCCCCGCGGTACCAGGTGAACGGCAGGTGCGCGCTCGGGTTCTTGCGCCCCAGCAGCACGTCGGCCAGCGCCTCGCCCTTGCGCTGCCCGTTGTACGAGCTCCACAGGATCGACCGCACGTGCGGCTCGAACGCGGTCACGTCCACCTGCCCCACGGTCTCCAGGTAGACCGAGGTGTTCGGGTTGCGCGCGGCCACCCCGTTGATCAGGTCGGTCTGCGGCGCGGGCAGCTGCAGCGACGGCCGGTCCTGCTCCTCCTTGGCGGTCGACTCGTCGGTGCCGCCGTAGACGATCGCCGCGTCGTAGCCGGCGGAGCGGGCGATCGAGTCCGCGTTCGGCCGCCCCGGCTGCCGCGGGTCGGTGCCGGGCAGGAAGTCCACCTGCGCCTGCGGGTTGATCCGCTGGATCGCGGCCTTCACGCCCTGGTAGCCGTTCACGCTCTTGGCCTGCCCGGCCGGGCCCTGGGTGCTGGAGTAGCCGCCGAGGTACATCTCCGCGGGGTTGGCGTGGTCGCCGACCACCGCGACCTTGAACGGCCCGGAGGCGGGCACGCGGATCGGCAGCTGCCCGCCGTCGTTCTTGAGCAGCACGAGGGATTCGGCCGCGGCCTTGCGGGCCAGCTCCAGCCGCTGCGGCGTCTCGGTGACCGCGCCGTTGGCGTCGGAGTTCTCCCAGCTGCCCTTCGGCACGCGCGCCCGCGCGGCCTGCACCCACGGGTTCGCCTCCGGCGGGTCGAACTCGCCGAGGCGGATGCGGGTGGTGAACAGCCGCACCAGCGAGGCGTCCACGAAGTGCTCGTTGTAGGTGCCGTTCGGGGTGCGCACGCCCTGTTGGACCGCGGTGGGCAGCGCGTTCCCGAAGTTGTGCTCGTCGTGGTAGCCCTGGTTGCAGTTGAGGTCCTCGCCGGCGGCGTTGGCGACCGCGTTGCGCTCGACCTCGTTGACCGGCCGGTCGTAGCCCGGCGGCTGCCAGTGGTGCCCGTCCTGGATCTCGAACACCGAGTCGCAGTCCGAGGTGAAGAACCCGCCGAAGCCGAACGTCTTGCGCGCCAGCGTGTCCATCAGGTGCGGGCTGGCCGAGGTCGGCTCCCCGTTGACCCGGTTGTACGAGGTCATGATCGAGCCGGGGTCGCTGGCGGCGACGACGTCGCGGAACTGCTTGGTGTAGTACTCCCGCAGCGAGCGCTCGTCCACGTTGGACGATCCGGTGGTGCGGTTGAACTCGCTGTTGTTGGCCGCGAAGTGCTTGATAGTGGTGCTGGTCTTGAGGTAGCCGCCGCCTTCCGGCAGCGGGCGGCCACTGGTGTCCTTGCCCTCCATGCCGTTGACGAACTGGGCACCCAGCTGCGCGGTGAGGTTCGGGTCCTCGGAGTAGGTCTCGTCGTTGCGGCCCCAGCGCGGGTCGCGGGAGAGGTTGATGGTCGGCGAGTAGAAGTTCAGGTCGAGGGTGTTGTCCTTGACGACCTCGCGCGCCTCGTCGGCGATCTGCCCGGAGACCTGGTGCACCAGCTGCGGGTCCCAGGTCGAGCCCATCGACAGGCTCACCGGGTAGGAGGTGGTGTTGGTCAGGTCCTCGGGATCGCTGCCGCCGGCGGTCTGCTCGCGGGCGACGCCGTGCAGGGCCTCGTTCCACCAGCCGTAGGCGCGCACGCCCAGCCGCGGGATCGCGGGGGCGTTGCTGCTGTTGAGCTGCGCGGCCTTCTCCTCCAGCGTCATGCGCGAGACCAGGTCGGCGGCGCGTTCGGGCGCGGGCCGGGAGGGGTCGCGGTAGGCGGGCACGGGCTCGGCGGCGGCCGTGGTGCTGCCGGCGAGGACGCTGAGCGCGACCGCCAGCAGCAGGCCCCGGCTTCTCGGTTTCGGCACTGAAACCTCCGGTTTTGCGTTGTGGTGGGAGGGCGCGTCCGCTTCCGTCCACAGTGGCCGATCGGACGGGTTCTCGTTGCGGCGCGGTGGTTTCCGGGCAGGTTCGTGCTTGCGCGGTCGACTCGGCCGGCCGCGCCGCGGCGCCCGCGTCCGGGCGCGCTCGGGCTGCCGGGGCCCGCGCGCGGGATCTCCGCGGCCCGCACCCCGGGAGGTTCGGAAACTTGCCTTACGAAGGATCGCGAAATGGTCATCCGGTGTCAACAGCCGGTTGCGGACACACCGCACAGCGCGACCGCGGCGCGGACAACAGCGAGGTCAGCGGGTGGTGCACCCCAGCCGCTCGGACAGGTCGGCGGCACCGGCGCGGATGGTCTCGGCCAGCGCGCGCTCGGTCTCGGCGTCCCAGCGCAGGATCGGCACCGAGGCGCTCAGCGCGGCCACGACCTCCCCCGAGCCGTCCCGCACCGGCGCGGCCACGCACGCCACCGCCTCGTTCGACTCGCAGTGCTCGCGCGCCACCCCGCCCGCGGCGCGGATCGCCTCCAGCTCCCGGTGCAGCGCCGCGCGCGAGGTGATGCTGCCCGGGGTCATCGCGGTCAACCGCCGGCCGGTGTAGCGCCGGTCCAGCTCCTTCTTCGGCAGCGCCGCCAGCAGCACCTTGCCGACCGCGGTGCAGTGCGCGGGCAGCCGCCTGCCGACCGCCGAGACCATCCGCACCGGGTGGCTCGAATCCACCTTCGCGACGTAGACGACCTCCGTGCCGTCCAGCACCGCGACGTGCACGGTCTCGTGGCAGCGCGCCGCCACGTCCGCGGCCACCGCACGGCCCTCCCGGGCCAGGTCCAGGCGCTCGGCGTAGGCGGAACCGAGCTGGAAGTTCCGCACCCCCAGCCGGTAGCGGTGCCCCACCGCCACCAGGTAGCCGCGCTCGCACAGCGTGCCCAGCAGCTCGTGCGCGGTGGTGCGCGGCAGGTCCAGCCGCGCGGTGATCTCCGGAGCGCTCAGCTCCGGCTCGGCCAGGAACAGCTCCAGCACGTCGAACGCCCGCCCGACCGCGGGCACCGCTCGCGCCACCGCACGCCTCCCGTTCCGACTGCTCCGCCGCGCCATGCTACCCGCGCAGCGGTGGCGCGTTGACCGTCGGCACGCCGCCGACCTAGCCTCCCGAACACGGTTCGACATCTCGAACGGAGTTGCCAGGTGCGCGAAACACGCGAATTCCTCCGCACGCAAGGGCTTCCGGCAGGCGGATCCCAAGCACCCACCAGCAGCAAGCGGTTCCCCGACGGCGCGCAGTACCGCGTCGAGATCCCCAGCACCGAAGGCCCCGAAGTGCTGGAGGCGGTGCTGACCGAAGCGCGCTCGCGCGGTGTGCCGGTGCACCGGATCTCCCAGGGCAGCGGCGGGATGCTGCTCACCGCCGAAGAACTGCGCGACATGGCCGGGCTCGCCGCCCGCGACTCGGTCGAGGTGAGCCTGTTCGCCCGGCCGCTGGCCGGGTGGGGCACCGGCGCGATGGCCACCGCCTCCGGCGGCGGGCCGGTCGCCGCCCAGGCCCGCGGCACCGAAGGGCTCGTGCACGCCGTCGAGGACATCCGGCGCATCTGCGAATCCGGGGTGCGCAGCGTGCTGGTCACCGACCTCGGCGTGCTCGGGGTGGCCGCGCGGATGCGCGCGGGCGGCGAACTGCCCGCCGACCTCCGGTTCAAGATCAGCGTCCAGATGGGACTGGCGAACCCGGCGGCGGTGCGCATCGCCGAGGACCTCGGCGCCGACACCTACAACGTGCCCACCGACCTCGACCTGCAGCAGCTGGCCGACATCCGGGCCGCCACCGACATGCCGCTGGACGTCTACGTCGAAGCGCCCGACGACATGGGCGGGTTCGTGCGGCACTTCGAGATCGGCGAGATCGTGCGCGTCGCCGCGCCCGTGCACCTGAAGTTCGGGCTGCGCAACGCCCCGAACATCTACCCCAGCGGCACCCACCTGAACCCGACCGCGATCGCGCTCGGCCGCGAACGGGTGCGCCGCGCCCAGATCGGGCTGGAACTGCTGCAGCGCTACGCCCCCGACGCCGTCGGCTCGCAGCCGGGCGCCGCGGGCGTCGCCCTGCCGAAGGAGACCGTCCGGTGACCACCTCCGACCACAGTGGAGAGATCAGCATGACCACGGCGGACACCACGCCGGAAGAACTCGACCGCGTCCTCGCGGCCGCCACCGCGGCGGCCCGCCCGTTCGGCGAGCTGCGCCCCGCCCGGCGCGCCGAACTGCTGCGCCGGGTCGCCGACGAGCTCGACGCGGCCGGCGACGAGCTCGTGCCGCTGGCGCAGGCCGAATCGCACCTGCCCGAGCCGCGGCTGCGCGGGGAGCTGGTGCGCACCACCTTCCAGCTGCGGCTGTTCAGCGAAGTCCTCGAGGAGGGCTCCTACCTCGGCGCGGTGCTCGACTCGCCGCGCGAGGACTGGCCCACCGGGGCGCGGCCCGACCTGCGGCGGATGCTGCTGCCACTCGGGCCGGTCGTCGTGTTCGCGGCCAGCAACTTCCCGTTCGCGTTCAGCGTCGCCGGCGGCGACACCGCCTCCGCGCTGGCCGCGGGCTGCCCGGTCGTGCTCAAGACCCACCCGGGGCACCCGGAGCTGTCCCGCCGCACCGGCGAGATCGTCGCCGACGCGCTGCGCGCCGGCGGCGCCCCGGAGGGCACGTTCGCGCTCATCAACGGCGACGAGGCCGGGCGCGGCGCGGTGCAGGACCCGCGGATCCGCGCGGGCGGGTTCACCGGCTCGCTGCGCGGCGGGCGCGCGCTGTTCGACCTCGCCTGCGCGCGGCAGGACCCGATCCCGTTCTACGCCGAGATGGGCAGCGTCAACCCCAGCTTCGCCACCCCGCGCGCCGCCGAGCAGGCCGCCGACGTCGCCGCCGGGTACCTCGGCTCGTTCACCCTCGGCGCCGGGCAGTTCTGCGTGAAGCCCGGGCTGCTGTTCGTGCCCGAGGACCGCGCGGGCGAGTTCGAGAAGGCCCTGGTCGACGCGGTCACCGCGCGCGAACCGGCGCCGATGCTCAACGACCGCATCGAAACCGGGTTCTGGCAGGTCCTCGACCGGCTCACCGAACACCCGGCGGTGCAGGTGCTGGCCCGCGGCGAGCGCACCGCCTCCGGGCCGTCGCCGACACTGCTGCGCACCACCGCCGCCCGGCTGCGGGAGCACCGCGACGAGCTGGTCGAGGAGTGCTTCGGGCCCGCCTCGATCCTGGTGTCCTACACCGACGAGCAGGACCTGCTGGCCGCCGTCGAGCTGTTCCGCGGCGAGCTCACCGCCACCGTGCACGGCGAGGCCGACGAGCCGCTCACCGCGCGGCTGTGCACCGAACTCGCCGAGCGCGCCGGGCGCGTGGTGTGCAACGCCTGGCCCACCGGGGTCAGCGTCACCCACGCCATGCAGCACGGCGGGCCGTACCCGGCGACCACGGCCGGCACGACCACGTCGGTCGGCACCGCGGCCATCGAGCGGTTCCTGCGGCCGGTCTGCTACCAGAACGCCCCGGCCGAGGTCCTGCCGGAAGCCCTGCGCGACGACAACCCGCTCGGGATTCCGCGGCGCGTCGACGGGCAGCTCGTGCTGCCCTGAGCGGTTCGTCCGCGGTGATGGACGAGGGGCGGCCGGAGCGTTGGGGTTCCGGCCGCCTCGTTTCAGTTTTCGGTTGCTGTTGGTGAGGATTCGGCCTCGGGGGCGGTCCGTTCCGGGGCCGGTGGCTGCTCCTGGGCCGGGTCGCCTTCGGCAGAGGTGGAGTCGGACTCCGCCGGCTCGTCGGCGTCGGACTTCCCATCGCCGGCGCGCTCGGCCGACGTGGTCGTGACTGCGCCACTGTGCTCGACGGTGGCATCGTCCTCGGCCGCTGGGGTCCCCGGTTCCTCGGTCGCCTTGTCCTCAGTGGACTCCGGCACGTCGGGATTCGCGGAAGCGGGCTCGTGCGTCGGCGCTGCGGACACGGCGTCGTCGGCAGCGTGATCGCGGGTCGTTCCGTCCCCGGCCGCGGTGATCCCGGGATTCCCGGCTACATCTACGGCAAGGGACTCTTCAGAGGCTGCGGATTCGTCGCTCGGTGTTGCGGAAACGTCGTCGCCACCGCGCTCGCTAGGTGCTCCGTCCTCGGCAGCGCTGGTTTCCGGATGCTCCGCGGCATCGTCCTCAGTGGACTCTGCGGAGTCTGTTTCCACGGAAGCGGACTCGATTCCCGGAACTTCCGACGTGGCCTCGCCAGCGTGTCCGCGAGGCGCGTCGTCGCCATCCGCGCTGGCCCCGAGACCATCGGTCGATCCGTCCTCAATGGATCCGTCGGAAGCGGTCCCTTCGGAACCGTGCTCCTCCCCCGGCACTTCAGGCGCGGGGTTCGCGGGTTCCGGGCCCGCCGGCGTCACCGGAGTGCTGGTTCCGGCCTCGGTGCCGCCGCCTTCCAGCATCGCTTCGATCGTGGCCAGCGACGCCCGCTGCTCCTCCGGCGCGTCGCCGGGGGCCGGCCACTGCGGTTCCGGGGAGGGCTCCTCCGCAGCGGCGTCCTCCGGCCAGTCCTCCTCCGGGAAGGCCGCCACAGCACCGAAGTCCTCGGCGGGGAACTCCGGGAGTTCCGCGGATTCCACAGCCTGCGCACCGACCGCTGCCCCGCCGTCCGCAGCTTGACCGGACCACGCCTCGGCCTCCGCGGAGTTCGCTGCAGCGGAGATGGTCTGTGCCGCGGAATCCACCGCCGCAACAGGACCCGAGGCGGCAGCGGATTCATCTCCCGCAACGGGAGGCCACTCCCCGGAATCAGCCCCCGCGGGGTCAGGCTGAGCCTCGGGAGGAGTCGATGCGACAGAGGCCGTCTCCGCGGGGTCCGCGGCCCCGGCGGACTCCGGCGATCCGGCGGGATCGACCGCCGCGGTGGAATGCGGACGGGAACCGGTCACCTCGCCAGGAGCCGGTCGTGAGCCGTCCGCAGCAGTGTCGGCGCCGACCACGTGCTCGTCCGCCTCAGCAGAAGCCTCGGAATCCGCGGCCGTGTCCTCCGGCAACGCCTCAGCCTCCGCGGTCGGGCCGGGCTGCTGCGCGACATCAGTCGGCGCAGCGGAATCCGGGTGGTCGCCGTACGGCACAGCGGAATTCGGCCACTCCTGCGACTCAGCCGCCTCGGCGGACTCCCCTTCCGCCGTTGCCGCAGTACCGGGCTCCGCCCGAGAACCGGCCGTGGCGGGATCCGGTTGCGGATCGTCCGGACCGGTGGCCGCGGACTGCGGCGCCCGGTCGGCGAGGCGTTCCAAGTGGGAAGTCTCCGGGGCGAAGCGGGTGGCTTCGCGGAGGGCCGCGGCGGCGCGCCGGGCGCTGGCGGCGACCTCGTCCCCTTGCCGCTCCGAGGCCGAGTCCTGGCCGGTCGGCTCGGTGAGGCCGTGCCCGCGGGTTTGGCCGGCGCGCAGCGCGGTGGCGTGCTCGGTCAGCGCGGTGGCCGCGGCCCGGAACGCGGCCGCGGCGGCCTGCCAACGCGCGGCCTCCTCGCGGCACTGCTCCCGGTAGGCCTCGGCGACCGGGCCGTGCCACGCCTGCTCGGAGCGCGGCGGACGCAGGCCGTCGAGCCGTTCGGCGAGGCGGCCGAGCACGCGGGCCGCGCTCTCCGCCGACGAAGCGGAACCGGAGGCCGTCACCGGTCACCTCCGGCGGCGTCCCAGAGCACACCGCTCCAGGACAGGTCGCGCGCCTGCGGCTGCCGGGACGCGGCGAGCTCCTCCAGCAGCTCGGCGCGCTCCCCGTCGCGGACCCGCCGCACCTGCTCGGTCAGCAGCCGGCCGGTGCGCCGCAGGCTGCCGAGCCGGTGCTCCCACGAAACGCAGAATTCCCGGAATTCGGCGCCCAGCGCGGCCTCCCCGAGCTCGTCCCCGCGCTCCGCGAGCCGCGCGAGCTCCCCCTCCGGTTCCGCCAGCACGCGCTCGATCTCCCGGTGCGCAGCGACCAGCTCGGCCACCGACGCGATCTCACCGGGCTCAACGCGGGTCACCTCGGACTCGACGTCCTCACCGGCTTCGACCTCCGAAGCCGCCACCGCGGCCCCGACCGCCCCCGAAGCCGCACCGGTCCCGGCGGCCCCGCTTCGCACCGCGTCCTCGGAAGCGGATTTCCGCTCAGCGGCACCGGGATCGGCTCCCGCATCGCCGGCTTCCCAGGCGCCGACACCAGCCCCGGTCGCACTGGCCGCGGCCGAATCGCGCGGAACAGAGGCGGATTCCCGCTCGGCGTCCTCTGCGGAAACGGCCCCGCCCGAAGCCCCCGCGGAATCCCGCTCAGCGGCACCGGCCTCCACACCCGCACCGG
>Ga0164243_10002817_pt1 | contig 28321 bp, 21 predicted proteins | sample OricompcompostOP_FD_108781 | JGI IMG/M metagenome (GOLD analysis project Ga0164243, IMG submission 108781) | Organic Plus compost microbial communities from Emeryville, California, USA - Original compost - Organic plus compost (OP) | ecosystem: Engineered > Solid waste > Mixed feedstock >... | reverse complement strand
GGCTGCTATCCGCGCATCCCAACTCGGATTTAAAACGGCAATCGTTGAAAAAGAAAGCCTGGGTGGCATTTGTTTGAACTGGGGCTGTATTCCAACCAAAGCATTGTTGAAAAGTGCACAGGTATATGAGGACATCAAACATGCCAAAGACTATGGCATTGAAGCCAGCGGTACGGCCGACTTTGCAGCAGTGATCAAACGCAGCCGTGGCGTTGCAGATAAAATGAGCAAAGGCGTGCAGTTCCTGATGAAGAAAAACAAGATCGATGTGATCTACGGTTTCGGCAAACTGAAAGGCAATGGCAAAGTTGAAGTGAAAGACGCTGCCGGCGCTACCCAGATCGTTGAAGGAAAGCACATCATTATAGCTACCGGCGGTCGCAGCCGCGAACTGCCCAACCTCAAACAGGATGGCAAAAAAGTAATCGGCTACCGCGAAGCCATGTCGCTGCCGCAACAACCCAAAAGCATGATCATTGTGGGCAGTGGCGCCATTGGTGTGGAATTCGGTTATTTCTACAACAGCATGGGCACCAAAGTGACCATTGTGGAATTCATGCCGCGCATTGTACCGGTAGAAGATGAAGAGGTTTCAAAAGAACTGGCCAAGATCTTCAAGAAAAACGGCATCGAAATCATGACCAGCGCCGAAGTTACCAGTGTAAACACCAGCGGCAATGGCGTAAAAGCAAAAGTAAAAACAGAATCAGGCGAGGTAGAACTGGAAGCGGATATCCTGCTGAGCGCAGTAGGTGTGGCTGCCAATATTGAAGGCATTGGACTGGAAGAAACCGGCGTGAAAACCGAGAAAGGGAAGATCGTAGTTGATAAATACTATCAAACCAATGTGCCGAACGTATACGCCATCGGCGACTGTGTACCTGGTCAGGCGCTGGCGCACGTTGCTTCCAAAGAAGGTATCATTTGCGTAGAAAACATCGGTTATAAAGAAAAGAAATACAACCATCAGCCCGAACCGCTCGATTATGGCAATGTGCCGGGCTGTACCTATTGCTCACCCGAAATTGCCTCTGTGGGACTCACCGAAAAACAGGCCCGTGATGCAGGATACGAAATCAAGGTAGGTAAATTCCCGCTGAGCGCAGCCGGTAAGGCTACTGCTGCCGGGCATAACGAAGGGTTTATCAAAGTTATCTTCGATGCCAAATACGGCGAATGGCTGGGCACACACATGATCGGTTATAACGTAACCGAAATGATTGCTGAAACCGTGGTGGCACGTAAACTCGAAACCACTTACCACGAAGTCCTCAACAGCATTCACCCCCACCCCACTATCAGCGAAAACATCAAGGAAGCTATCGAAGTGGCGTACGGGGAAGCCATCCACCTGTAAGAAAAGTCTCAAGACATCCCATAAAAAATCCCAAATGGACGCTGTCCGTTTGGGATTTTTCTTTTGATCAGTTGTTACTGTTATTTGCCTGCTGCCAGTTGGCTGCCAAACACTTTCTTTAAAATTTCCGATACACGCGCCACCGGGTCTTTGCGTATCTTTTGTTCTTCCAGTCCTACCTGGTAAAATATACCATCTAGCGCCTTGCCGGTAACATAGGCAGTAAGATCTGGATTTACCTTGTTGGTGGCAAACTTGTTATAGGCCGTAAACACATCAGACCAGTATTTGGTAGCATTCACTTTCTGCAAAGAACTTTCAATCACCGGCCGGAAAGCATTGGTCAGCGGCGTGGTGGTTTTTGCTTTCAAATAATTGGTTGCGGCAAAATCGCCTCCCTGCAAAATGCCCAGGGCATCCTGTATGGACATACTGGTGATGGCATCGATAAATATGGGCGCTGCTGATTTGGCCGCATCTTCTGCCGCGCGGTTCAACGAGAGAATGGCATTATCTACCAGGCTGCCCAGCCCCAGGTCGCGCAAAGTTTTTTCCACTTTCTGCGCTTCTTCGGGCAACAGGATTTTGATGGCCGCATTCTTGAAAAATCCGTCCACGGCAGAAAGCTGGTTGCTGGAATTGCGTGCGCCTACGGAAAGCGCTTCTTTCAATCCGGACACAATTTCACTGTTTGTCAGTTCCGGTCCCTGCGTCTGACCAATGGTTTTGAGAATTTGCTGGGTGCTCTCACAAGCGGAAAACAAAAGGGTACAGCTTAAAAGAAAGTAAACAGGTAATTTCATAAGTGTTGCGTTTCAGGTTTTGCGTTTTGGATTGCGAGGCCGGTTACAGGTTGCAAAGTTGCAGGTATTGGACGGTTATATGAATTTTTGGTTAAATGACTGACCATTTTCCCGCAACTTATCCATGCAACCATCTACCAATCTATCCATGTAACTCTGTAACTTGTAGCTGTAACTGGTACAACCGAATCCTTCCACCAAATAACGCAAAAAATGCAGTTTTCAATCTGGGAAAAGGAAAGTTTTTATGCACCGAAGGATGTGATCATTGTAGGCAGCGGGTTCGCCGGCCTTTGGTGCGCGTATTACCTGAAAAAAAGAAAACCGAAGCTTTCGGTAGCCATTGTTGACCGGGGCATCATTCCTGCAGGGGCCAGTACCCGCAATGCCGGGTTTGCGTGCTTCGGCAGTCTCACTGAATTGTTGCAGGATGCTCAAAAAAATGGTGAGGAAAAGATGCTGCAACTGGTGGAAATGCGGTATCGCGGACTGGAACGCATCACCAAAGTATTTGGTAAGAAACAGATCGATTTTGAACGTTGCGGCGGGTATGAGTTATTTACCGAAAAAGACCAGGTAAACGAAACAGCTATACAGGAAGATATCAAGCGGCTTAACCATTTATTACGGGCAATCACAAACGAAAAGCATACGTTCAGCCTGGCCCCTGAAAAAATCAGTCGTTTTGGATTTAAACATGTTACACATTTGGTGGAAAATAAGGCAGAAGGTTATCTCCATTCGGGCAAATTGTGCCAGGCCTTGTTGCAGGAAGTGCAATCCATGGGCGTTACGGTATTGCCAGGCATTGCAGTAACGGGGCATGAAAAGCAGGGCGATACAATTGTATTGCACACGCAGCAGCATATACCGCTGCAGGCAGGGCAGGTGGTGTTTTGCACGAATGCTTTTACGCGTAAGCTGTTACCGGAGCTGGATGTGGTACCGGCACGCGGGCAGGTGTTGGTTACTGCTCCTCTTGATAATCTTCCATTTAAAGGGACGTTTCATTACCAGGAAGGGTTTTATTATTTCAGGGACCTGGGCAACCGGGTGTTGCTGGGCGGAGCTCGGAACTGTGCTTTTGAAGAAGAGACTACGGAGGAGATGGTCACTACGGAGAAAATCCAGGGAGTACTGGAGCATTTTCTGGCGGAATATCTTTTGCCAGGTGTGCCCTTTACCATTACGGACAGGTGGAGCGGGATTATGGGGATGGGAAGTGAGAAAATGCCCATTGTAAAAGAGGTATCGCCGCAGGTGTTTTGTGCCGTGCGCATGGGAGGAATGGGCGTGGCGTTAACGCCGGTGATTGGGGAGAGAGTGGCGGAGATGGCGGGCTGATGGATATAACAAAAAAGGGCAGCGAACGTATTTTCTTTACAACGCTTTTATTACTTTATAAACCTGCTTATCCTCTCCTACCCTGATAAAATACATGCCTTCTTTATACCCCTGCATATTCACCTGCATCAACTCTTTGGTAACCTTTGTTTGGAAAATCGGTTGTCCGAGACGGTTATGAATAGTCAGTATGCTGCCCAACAGGCGGCGGTCAGTAATTTCAATAGTAAGCTGCGACAGCACAGGATTGGGATAACAATGCAATGCAACGGCCTCCTGTATGGCCGGTGATTCAACCGGTGCAGGCATACCATTGCCAGCCGCTCCTTTCGACTGCAACAAGGAATAGCGCCATCCGCCGGGTTGAAAAAGACTGCGCATTTTGGCTGCCTGTCCTTTGGTAAACAGGTTCATGCAGGTTTCGGCAGTGAGGTCCATGAAGTTCATGTACATGTTCCCCGTGGGCGCATTGTTGCAGGTGATCGCTGCTACGGTAGGACATCCAAAAGTGCTGTTTTGTTGCGGTGGCGTATCGTCCACATAATCGTCGCCACAATAGCGGTCGCCCCAGATATGGCGCAGGCCCAGCCAGTGACCTATTTCGTGCACCGCAATGCGTCCCGTATTGTTCGACTGGCTTTTGTTGCCAAATGCTCTGTAACTCACCACCACGCCATCGGTTTCCTTCGGCCCTCCTACCGGGCTGGCATATCCCATGAGCGCGCCGGCCAGGCTGCCCACCCAGATGTTCAGGTAGCTGTCGGGGTCCCAGGGATCATCCCCGCCACGGGCAGTGCTTTTGATGCGGTCGTCCACACTGAAAAACTGTATGCCTGTTTTGCGGCGCACAATGCCGGTAGTGGCATATCCCTGCGGGTCAACATTGGCCAGCACAAATTCAATACGGCAGTCAGCCGCTATATCACGAAATACAGCAGGTGTGCGGACCGTATCGGGATTCAAGCGACGAAAATCGCGGTTCAATGCCGCTATCTGCCAATGCACCAGTTCATCACTGATATTTTGTTCGGGAGCATTATATAAGATGTGTACTACTACTGGAATGCGGATGATCTGTTCTTCGCTGCTGATCGTTTCCATACCGGCGGTGGCGAGGTCATCGCGAAACTGGTCCCGCTTACTGAAGGCTTCAATCTGCGCCATCCGCTCCGCCAGTCCGCGGTCGCGCCGGAGCGCCTCCTGCAGGTATTCGTACGATTGGCAGGTATGCTGGGCCGCCAGGTGCAGGCATACCGGCATCAATAGGGCAAAAGCAAGTAAAAGTCTCTTCATGGTAACAGCTTTCTTTTGTGGCTGGTCCATAGGTGGATGCTGTTTTCATACGGACTTGCTTTTGAGGGGGTTATAAATACGATACTGGCACAGCATTGCATGCGGCAACGATGCACAATGCCGGAATGAGGAAAGCGTACGGAATTACAAGAGATATTGGGAATAATACAGGGGAATAAACCAAAGATATTCTGAAGGGTAGAACGGAAACCTATTCGTTGATCCACTCGCGGCCATGGTATGACACCATCAGTGAGGTAATTGGTGAGTGGTTATCAGACGATAAGTGAGTGTAAAGCAAATAAAAATTCTGTGATAATCAAAATGAAATCCCGAAAAAGCTAAAAATCCGGGACTATTTTTTATGACTTTATTACCACTCCCCTAACCGTTAAATTGTAAATTGCGGCCTTTCAGCCTTGATTATGAACAAACTATTATACCCCATCCTGCTCCTGGCAGTTTGCTGTACGGCCTGTAACGACGGACCGGCCAATAACGATAAATTTTCTCATGGTGAGGCCCCAACCATCCCGGCCATCAATTATACGGTGGTGAATGCCCTCCCGCACGATACGTCTTTTTTTACGGAAGGACTCGAGTTTTACAAAGGACAATTGTTTGAAAGTTCCGGCGGCGATTACGAAGCCAGCCCGTTTCCTTCGGCCGTAGGTGTGGTGAACACCCAAACAGGGAAGAACGATATCAAAATTGAACTGGACAAAAGCAGGTATTTCGGCGAAGGCATCACTTTTTTCAACGATAAACTGTATGTGCTCACCTGGAAAAGCCGGGTAGGTTTTGTATACGATGCCACCACCTTTAAAAAAATCAGGGAGTTTCCCCTGCCTGCTGCCGAAGGATGGGGCATGACGCATGACAGCGCCTCCCTCATCATGAGCGATGGCAGCAGCAACCTCTATTATCTTTCGCCCGAAACACTCGGCCTGCAAAAGATCGTGAGCGTAAAAGATCACAACGGGCCCGTAGCCAATATCAATGAACTGGAATACATCAACGGGTATATTTACGCCAATCAATGGCTCACTTCCTATATTCTCAAAATTGATCCGGCAAGCGGGCAGGTAGTGGGCCGGCTCGATTTAACCCCGCTGGCCAAAGAAGTAAACGCCAAAGCGCCTTATGCAGAAACATTGAACGGCATTGCGTATGATGCAGCCTCCGGCAAATTGTATGTCACCGGCAAGAAATGGCCTTCGCTGTACGAAATCAGCCTGCAGTAAACTATGGCGTAATGATATAGATGAGTGAACTGCACCGGTCGCGGTGCCGCATGGCCACCTGGTTGGAACGCAGTCCATTCCATACACTTCGCAGCAACTGCGTATTGCCGGTCCTGTATTTGCTGCTCAACATGCTCACATAAAAACTATCGAACCACATCGGCTGCATAGACAGGATGCGCATGCCATGTTGCTTCGCCAGTTGCTGCATGGCTTTGGGAGAGAAATGATACAAATGTCGCGGCACATCATAAGCGGCCCAGTGTTCACCATAAATGGCCGCATCGGTTGAAGTATAATTGGGCACTGCAATGAACAACAATCCTCCCGGCTTGAGCAGTGTTTTCAACTGCTTCATATATTCATGCAAACGGTGCACGTGTTCCAGCACATGCCACAGCGTAATCACATCGATGGAATCGGCGGGCAATTCCCAAAGATGATCGGGCGGCAGCAGGTTGATGCGGAAAGTATCGAGGGCTACTTTGCGCGCAGCGGCGTCCGGTTCGAGACCAGTCACCTGCCAGGCATGCTGCCGCATATAATGTACAAAGGCGCCTGTGCCTGCGCCCACGTCCAGCAGTGTGCGGGAATGCCAGTTACCGGACCGTTCAATCAATTGGCATTTGCTGCGCAGGGTATGCCGGCGAACCATATGGTACAACCGGTTCACCAGTCCCTTTTCCGTATTGGTATGCGAAATGTAATTCTCGGAACGGTAATACGGTCCGATGTGCGCTTCATCAGGCACCGATTGGGTAAACCGTAAGGTGCAAGCGCTGCATTCCCAAATCTCGAATTGCTGTTGGGATACCGTATAATCCTTTGTCTTGAGTACAGGCGCAATAGCAGTGGCGCCGCATACCGGACAAGCCGTATAGGTGATGAGTGATTCCATTTCTTCCAATCGCTGCAAAGAAAAGAAAAGAACCCTTATATCCCTACTTCAATCTTTTGCTGATTGCCGGTGGCAGAAGGTTTGATGCCGTTTTTGTAGAAGTTAAAAAAGATAACGCTCAGTGCGATCGCGGCTATAATCAGCGCATATAACCACCAGGATTCTTTTTCTACATGCGTTGATGTGGCGGGTTGTTCTGTTGCTTCTTCCGTATCGAACACCAGTTCGCGCACTATTTCGCGATCGCCTACCAGCATGGTATGTTGCTGGTTGCTGTGCACTACGCGGTTGGCAGGCGCCGGTTGTTGCAGATTGGGTATGGCGCCGGCAGATTCAAATACAATCTCTCCATTGAGGTCTTTTTTCAGTACGCCCACATTTTCCCAATCCACTGCTTCCCCTTCCCGTATGCGGTTGCGCAGTTCATATGCCCATTCATTGTACCATTTGATCACTTCATAGTCGGCACGGTTCATCTGGCGCGCCAGGTAAGAAAAAAACTCCTTGTCAGGCGCATCAAAATATTTATCAAAACGAAAATGATAACCAGGCGGCAGTATCCGCTTGTTGACAAAATCAGTCTGCGCCGGAATGCGCTCGATATACATGGAACCCAATCCCGGGATGCTGATGCTTTTGTGCTGGATCAAATAGCTGGTTAAAACTTCGTTCATGGTCGTTGAAGCTGTTGAATGGGCAAGTTAACCATTCTTCTATTTCTGGTTAAAAGAATACGTAATGCCGCCCAGAATATTGAATCCATATACCTGGTACTGGTTCCAGCGCTCATATTTGTTGTTCAATATATTATTGAGCTGCACCCAGAGGTTAAAGTTTTTGGTAATCCTGAATTCTGCGCCAGCACTGAGATCAAAAGCGCCATCGGCTTTATAGTCTTTGTCGTCGGCGCCCAGGAAACGCGGACCGTCCCATACCCACAGGTCGCTGGTGAACCACAGGTCTTTCAGCAGCTGCCAGCGCAGTCCCGCATTCAGTTCCAGCGGTATCATACCCCAGGCTTTTGCTTCCTTTTCCAGTTTGGTGAAGTTGCGGAAATTGAAACCGGCCCTGGCGCTGAATTGCTCACCCACCGTATACCCTACTTCACTGTGAATTTGCATGATGTCCAGTTGCGGCTCATACCTGATGAGGAAGCTCTTGCCATGATTGGCATAGTCGTTCACAAACAACGGAATGTTGTGGTGACGAGCCAGCCCGATTTTGGCTGAGTAGTTAAAATGATCACCCAACGATCCTTTCAGACCGAAATACGCCTCTATCACGCGCGTGTTGAGCAGCGAATCGGGTTGCGCCAGCCAGGGATTGATGGAGGCAAAGCGTTCATAAGAACCTTTATCATAATAGCCGATCCAGCCCAGTTGTACAGTAAACTGCTGATTGCTGGTCGTGATGTCGGCCATGATGTTGGGCAGCATATGAAAAGCTTTGTTGTCCCACGAAGGCCTGATGCCACCATGTATATATAGATTGTTCGACTTGAACAATACTGCCGTACTTACATAATACAGGTTGTTCTGATCGGTTTCTTTTTCGCCATTGATTTTGCGCCGGTAATTGGTGAGATCGGCCGTAGCGCCCAGCTTGAAGGCGAAACGTTCGCCGAAAGTTTTTTCCAGCGGCAAATCCAGTACGGTATTGGATTCACTGGCTTTGGCATCATGATTATCACCAAAAACACTCACGCGCAAACTGGGCGAATAATTCAGGCCAAATGCCGTTGGCTGCACATTGCGGAAATGCACTTTGCCTTCTATGGTTTGAAAGCGCTGGCGCAATTGATCTTTGGTAAATTCAAGGTCTTCCGGACGGTAACCATAGAGGAAATAGGTGTTGCCCGCAAAGCCGAGACTGCCGTTCCATTCGTGATTGCCGGGCGTTTTGTAAGTAGCTGCCGCTCCTACTTTCGTTTCACTATTTTTCTGGAAAGGCAGGCTGCCTTTGGCGGAATAATGACTGGCAAACAAATTGAAGAACGTATTGCGGTTGTCGCCAAAACTGAAACCTGCTTTCACAAACGGTACATGTACGCTGCCGATACCAGCCTTGATATAGTTGCTGTACTGCCAGGCCGTGAGGCTGTCCATATGCAAGGCCACAGGCTTCAGCTCTGCTGCCTGGTAAGTAAACACCAGGTTTTCTACGGGTATGTTGTAGGTAAGCGTCGGGCGCGTGGTATCTACCGCAGGCGGCGCTGCATTGAAATTGATCTTCGATGCTTCGCGCAATACCGGTTTAAAGGTAGAAGTTACGTCAATCGTTTTGCCTCTCTCCTGCGCCACTGCCGGCCATGCCAACAGCAACACCAGGGCAGCAAGGACATATCTTTGTTTGAGCATTTTCATATTCATTACCTGATCAGGAATCAATATCCAGCAATCAAATTATTAGGAACAAATAAAGACCATTACCCATCTACCTTACTGTTCTTCTTTTCTTCTTCGATGGTCTGGTTCAGTTTGCGCTCGGCTTCCTGGCGCAGTTCTTCAATGCGGGCATTTTCCACAATACTCTGGAAAGTGGCTTTGGCATTGAAATAATCTTTCTGTTTGAAATAGATATCACCCAAAAGGATATACGCTTTTGTTGTCCACAGTTCGTAGGAACCGGATTTGTTCACCACCTCAAATGCCGCCTTTTCTGCATCTTCCAGGCGATTTTGCGTAAAGTAACATTCCGCAATGGCATACCGTGCTTCGGCGCCATAAGCCGATTTGTTGAGTTGCGCCACGGTTCGATAGGCAGTGATCGCTTCTGCGCAATTGTTATTGGTCTGGTGCGATTTGGCAATGGCCATATTGGCCAGCACTTTATCGTCGGTGCCGATACCTTTTTCCTTGAGCAGGTCGTTGGCATTGGCCACCGCATCGGTCCATTTTTCCAACTGGTACTGGCTGCGCAACAAACCACGCATGGCTTCCAGTTTGTTTTCCTGGGTAGTGGCGTAGGTTTTCAGCAGCGTGAAATACTTCTCAGCCTTTTCATAATTCTTCAGGTCAAAAAAGTTGAGGCGGGCAGCGAGGACCAATGATTTTTCGCCAAACTTGTTCGGCGCCCTGTCGCCCAGTATTTCATAACCGGCGGCTGCTTTTGCCCAGTCTTTCTGGTTGTAATAAATCTCGCTTTTATAATACAATGCTTCCAGGCTGTATTTTCCTTCGGGGAAGCGGGCCAGGTAGTCTTCAAATTTTTTGGCGGCAGCCGGGAAATTGCCATTGTTGAATTGCACTTCTGCTTCCTGGTAAGCCAGTTCATCTTCCTGGTTGGCGCTGATCTCTTTACCCATGGAGCGGGCAAAGTTTACATACTCGCCGGACCTGCCCTGGTCTATATAAATGATGCGCGCATTTTCCAAAGCGGCCTCTGCTTCGGGCGAATTGGGAAATTGCTGCAGGATGGCCGTATACTGTTTCAGCGCTTCATCATCGTTGTTGATATTGTAATAGGCAATGCCCAGTTTGAGATAAGCGCGCGGCTTTTGCGAAGAAGCCGGGTCTTTCACCACATTCTGCAAATACGGTATGGCATCGCGGAATTGTTCATCGGCAATCAGCGTGTTGGCAATTTCCATATTGGCATCTGTAACCAGGCCGGAACCGGGATACCGGCGACTGATCGTGTTCAGCAATTCAATTTTCGTTTTGCTGCTGCTGATGCCGTTGATCATAGCTTTCTGGAAAGTGGCGTAATCACCGGCGGCCCAGGAATAGCTCAGCACTTTGTCGTACATGGCCAACGCCTTCTTGTAATCGCGGTTCATGTAGTAACAATCTGCTGCCCGCAAGTAGGCATCCTGTTCTATGGGAGCGGCATTGACGCGCGGGTTGGAAGCCACCTGCTCAAAATAGCCCAGCGCCTGCTGATAGTTTTCCCGCTTCAAAAAACAATATCCGAGATTGTATTTTGCGTTCACGGGGTTTACTTCACCATTCACTGCACCGCTTTTCAAATATTCGAAATAATATTTGATGGCTTCATCCGGCCGGTTCAGGCGGTAAGCGATTTCTCCTTTCCAGAAATGGATATACGGCAACACCGGTTTATTGTCAGGCATGGTTTCGGCCCTGGTCAACAGGTCATTGGCCGTTACCAGCATGCCATCGTTGATCAGTTCCGTGGCGCGGCCATACAATATCCTGGGATATAAACGGCGTGCATTGGCCGATGGCGATTTGATACCATCCAGCAGTATCAGCGCGTCTTTGTAATTGTTGGTATTGGCCAGCATGCCCACCACCAATTCGCGGGCTTCTGTATTGTATTCCGATTGCGGGTAAGCCGCCAGAAATTTCTGCAGTTCCGTAAGCGCCACATCCTGGTAACCGAGTTCATACGAGAGGCGTGCATAGTTGTATTGCGATACTTCCTGTTGCCTGGGATTGCTGCTGTTCACGGCGCACAATAAAAACGCATTGCGTGCATTGGCCTTTTGACCTGTTTTCAGGTAAGCATCGCCCAACAGGTACATGGCATTTTGCGCCAGCGAATCTTCCTTGCCGCCAATCTGTTTAAATCCTTCAATGGCTTTGTTCCAGTCACGCGCCTGGTAATAACAGTACGACAATTCATAGATGTCTTCACGCCGTACCTTATCGGATTTGTTTACATATTGCTCCAGGTAAGGAAGCGCTTTGCCATATTCTTTCTTTTCAAAATAGCCATGCCCTACGATCTGACGCATTTCTGCATCGTAATAGAGATTGCCTCTTTTGATCTTTGCCTCCGCATATTGCAGCGCTTTGTCTTTTTGACCGGTAGCATAGTAGATGGTAGCCATGTAGTAAGGCACTACCTGTCCGTAGGTTTCATGGTCTTCCACGATGGTAAAGGCGTCCAGCGCATCGCGGTATTTTTTATCGTAGAAAGAAATGAAGCCGTAATAGTAGTTGGCGTCGGCATAATTGGGATCATTTTTATCCTGCCGGATCGCGTCGAACAGGGGCTTTGCCTGATCGGGCTTGTTGGCAGTAAAATAACAATAGCCGAGATGAAATTTCATGTCGGCTATTTCCCGGTTGCTCAGGTTGCGGATATTAACGGTTTCGTATAAACTGGTGGCATCCGGGTATTGCTGTTTGCGGAAATAATATTCTGCCAGGTGAAAACTCATCATCTGTACCCGGGCGGCATTATCTTCCAGCGCAATGAAGTCTTTTGCCTGTGCTACGGCGCCTTCTTCATTTTGTTTTAAAGCACAAACGGTGGTATAATACTTTACGTCCTGGTAATTGATGGCCTTGTTGCTACGGTCTGCTTCGCGCTGCCGCAACTGGAGATCCTTCAAAATCGGATACGCCAGACTGTACTGCTCCCGCTGAAAATATTCCCTCGCCTCGTTAAAGGCCACCTGTGGATCGGTAAAGGTGCGGGTTTGCTGGGCAACAGAAGTATGGAAGAAACCGGCCAGGAAAATGATGGCTGCTGCTTTTTTCATTCCAATGTCCTTAGATGAGGGTTTATTCAACGCGATAAAGTTTCGAATTATTTTATCTTCGACCAAACATCGTTCCAAACACATGTGGATAAGTAACAGGATTAACAAATATTTGTATTAAAATGCGTTATGAAATGGCGGGTACTGATGGCAAGGTTACAACAAAGTATCCTTTTCAATGGATAACCTGAAACCTGTATCTTGGAACCTGAAAAACCTATTTAAAACCCAAATATAACCAGCTATGAAACGACTCCTTACCACGGCCTGCTCCGAAACCTCTTTTAACATTTCGGTATTGCTGATGCGCATCACTTTTGGTGGATTGATATTCATGAACCACGGACTTACCAAACTCAAAAAGTTCGGCACCCTGCAAAACACTTTTTCAGATCCCTTCGATATCGGCCCCATGCCTTCATTGCTGCTGGTGATTTTTGCAGAAGTATTCTGCGCGTTGTTTATCGTTGTTGGGTTGTTCACCCGCCTGGCAGCCATTCCCCTCATCATTGCGATGTCTGTAGTGGTATTTATGATCAACAAGGGCCAGCCATTCAACAAATCTGAGCTGCCGTTGTTATTCCTTGCTGCATTCGTGGCCCTGCTCTTTACCGGGTCCGGTAAATACAGTATCGACAGGGCCATTGGAAAATGAGCAGCGTAAGCCTTGTTACCCAACAAACAATATACACTATGAGTTTTTTTTCCGCTAATTACACCAGCAGCAGCATCAACATTGGATTGCTGCTGTTGCGGGCAGGCATGTGTATCATGATGATCCCGCATGGGTACGACAAACTGGTAAACTTTGGCCAGTACAAGGGGCAATTCATCAACTTTCTGGGACTGGGCCCGGAAGTATCGCTGGCGCTTTGCGTGTTTGCCGAATTTTTCTGCTCGCTGTTTGTACTGTTCGGATTGTTTACCCGGGCAGCCACCATTCCACTGATCATCAGCACATCGGTGGCCACGTTCATAGCGCATGGCGGCAAAATTTTCGGTGAGGGCGAACATTCCGCCATGTACCTCGTGGTCTTCCTCACCTTACTTGTTACCGGTCCCGGAAAGTATAGCGTGGATGGCATGCTGAGAAAATAAAATAGTTTGTTGTTTCGGGTCCGGATGTAACTTGCGGGCCCGAAATTTTACATCGCAGGCACAAAACCTCAACTCCCCTATGTTTTCAACCGAAACACAGATACGCGTACGCTATGCTGAAACCGACCAGATGGGTGTGGTGTATTACGGCAACTATGCCCAGTATTTTGAAGTGGCCCGTGCTGAATCCATCCGCCAGTTGGGGTACACGTATAAAGACATGGAGGCCGCCGGCGTCATTATGCCGGTGGTGGAAATGCATATTCAATACCTGCGCGCTGCCTATTACGATGACCTGCTGACCGTGAAAACCACGCTGAAGGAAATGCCCGAAGGGCACCGCATAGAATTTCACCAGGAAGTTTTCAACGAAAAAGGGAAACTGCTCACCACAGGCCGGGTGGTGCTGTACTTTATAACGGCGCAGGACAGACGAAAGACCACGATCCCTGAACCTTTGAAAAAACTCTTACTGCCTTTCTTCCAATAATAACAATTGGTGCCTTACAACCTGCATTGGTTGCCTATGCCGGGAAAAAATGTATAGTCAACACTAATTATTGCTTCCTATATTTTCAACTATCCTGCCTGAAAAAACGGAGCAAAAAATTTCCTCCTAATAAATTTTAATATTATATTTATTCATCTCCATCCATTGACCGGCGCATTGCAATAGCCCAATGGAACAATTTATCCGGGATTAATAGCAACTCAACCATAAAATCCGGAGTATAGTTATTCTGTGTGATAATTCCATTTACATTCACACGGCGGGAAAATAGTTGGCCATTACTGCCGTCATACAGCCTCCATCCTATGCCTTCATCCTATGTACGCATACATTTTCACCATTGACAATTTAAACCGGACAATTGCCTGTAAAGGCGAGATTGATGAAACGCCAAACCATGACTGTTATGAAAAATCTGCGTACTCCGTTCCAGCCTCCGCTGCAGCTACCCGCTGCAGAAAATGGCGCTTACCTTCACCCGGCCTTTTTTCAGGCCAACCCGTCACCAGCCAAACCTCCCATCGATTATACTGCCATTGTGGTGGCAACGCAGGAAGCTGAAAGAAAAAAGATTGCTGAAGAACTGCACGACAATATCTGCCAGACGCTCGGCGCCATCAAGTTGTTCATAGACCAGATGCTGGAATCGAACCGGCTGAAACGAAGTACCATCCGCAAATGTTCTTTATACCTGCACGAAGTGATCAACGAACTGCGCCATATTTCGCACAATATGGGCATGGTTTGGTTGCAGGAACATCATTTCAGCACGGCCCTGCAAAAATTTGTGGCCATGATGCAGGAGTTGAAAAAGATCAATATCCGGCTGCAAATAGATGGGTTTAACGACAATTGCTGTAATCAATACACCCAACTCATCCTGTTTCGCATCATACAGGAGCAGGTGCAGAACGTACTCAAACATGCGCGCGCCACTGAAATCTGCATTACCTTGAAAAACTCCGGCGCATCTGGGTATCTCAGCGTCAGCGACAATGGCATCGGCGCCAACATCCTGGACCCTTCCATCAAGGAAGGTGCAGGCTTGAAAAATATCCGTCATCGGGTGGAGATTATTGCGGGTTGCATGGAGATTACTACGGAGCCGGGAAAAGGGTTCAAGGTGGAAGTACAATTTCCAGTCAATAATTTACCCGGTAAATAGACTGGTCACAAAAACCATTTAGCCTGCCAAATTACCCACTTCCATAAGCGAAATTTATACCTGTTTGCGCCCATAATGGGCAAATTGGCTTTTTCGGGTATCAACCACACGATAAATTGTCTAATATAGGGTATCAGTACGGGTTAGTATCCACACCGTAACACCATTGTAAAACCAGAAAATCTGATCCCTATGACCCGAAGCACTATTCGATGGGCCTTTGCCTGTTCCGCAGTGATCATTATGCTACTGTACCCTTTGGAAAAGGGTTATGCGCAATGTACTTCGTCCGGCGCCCACTCTACTGGAACGGTGTCGAATGTGCCGTTCTCCGGCAGTGATTTTGCATTTCATGACCTGGGGTATGCCACCGCTTCTGATAATAACCGGGCCACTGCTTCCGGCCTGGCAAGCATACTGACCGGTCACACCGATTATTTGCAGGCAACCAATTTCAATTTCTCCATACCGCCCGAAGCCATTATCTGCGGCATTGAAGTAAGGATCGAAAAAAGTGCCTGGGGCATAGGTTCGGTACTGGGTATCGGTCTGGCATCCGTAAGGGACCATCGCGTTCATCTTGTAAGCAACGGCGCCATCATTGGTGCAAACAAAGCAAAGACCGGCAACTGGACCGATACCGATGCGTATCACACGTATGGTGGCAGTACAGACCTATGGGATACTTACCTCACTCCAGCAACTGTGAACGCGCCCGATTTTGGCGTAGCCATTTCTGCCACCATTTCCGGCCTGATCATGCTTATACCCAGTGTAAGAATAGACCATGTGCAGATCATTGTACATTACTATATAGGGGTGCTGCCAGCGCGCATACAAAAATTCAGCGCCGTGCGACAGGGAAATAAAGTATCCATCCAGGCTGAAGTGGTGAATGTAAAAGAAAGCGATCAGCCGTTTGTGCAACGCTCGAAAGACGGCGTGCATTGGGAAAATGTGTCTGCTCCGTTGAAACCTATTGCTGATGGCCCTATACATCGCCTGCAAACGGACGACGACAATCCTTTTGCCGGCAGATCTTTTTACCGGTTAAAAATTTCGGCTAAGGATGGCAGAGAAGTATATTCGAAACCGGTACTGGTGTATGCGGAAAACGCTTCGCAACCCGCGCTGTTTCCCAACCCGGCAAGCGATCACATTTATGTTTCGATGACAAATGCGCAAACACCGCCCCTAGTGACAGACGCATGTGGCAAAGTAGTACACCTGCCATCCACCATAGTGAATGCTTCTTTACGCAAATTGCACCTGGAAGGATTGCGTCCCGGTTTGTATTTTATTTATGCAGACAACCGCGTATTGAAATTTTTGAAAAAAGAATAATTACGCGTCATAGCCATGCTCAATAACCAGGCGGAAGGTTGAACTTGTTATTCCTGCGAAAAAGCCGGGCCGAAAAATTAGCGGGAAATAAGCGATCGCTACTCCACACCCCAGTTGGTATTCGGTTCAGGTCCCATTTGCAATAGTAGCTCTCCACCTTTCAACAGTTCGCTGGCAGGGAAATAAAAGGAAGTTAGCGGCTTGCCATTGAGCGTGGCCTTTTGTACATATTTGTTGTGCCTGCTGGCATTGCGTGCGGTGATCACAAACTTGTCGCCTCTTCCATATTGTTTTCCCAGGTTGATTTCAATTTTTTCATACAAGGGGCTGCCAATTTCATACACCGGGTTGGTGCGACAACCGCCATCTGTTTGAAACAGACCGATGGCCGCCATCACGAACCAGCCGCTCATCTGTCCCTGGTCTTCATCGCCGAGATAAGCGTTACCTATGCCGCAACCGTAATAACGGTCAAGCACAGACCGGCTCCATTGTTGTGTGAGCCACGGCTTGCCCGCCCAGTTGAACAGGAAAGCAAAATGCATGGATTGCTGGTTGCCGTGCACCACTGGATAATCCCAGTACTGGTCATTCATGCCGTTGTAGCGCCAGGGTTCACTTTGCTGAAAACCCCATTCCAGCCTTTTTACAAATTCTTCTTTACCAATGAGGCTGGTCAACGCAGGAACATCCTGCGGAACGAAAAACGATAACTGCCAGGCATTGCCTTCCACGTAATGATGATTGGCGCCGCTGCGGAAAGGATCAAAATCTTTAGCCCACTCGCCATTGCTCAAGCGTAAATGACAATAACCATTATTGTCGATGGCGTTCTTCCACCAATACCCTCTTTCGTTGTAGGTTTGGTAGCGTATCGAATCGCCCAATGATTGGGCGAGCTGACCCACGCACCAGTCATCATACGAATATTCCATGGTGTTGGAAAAACGTCCTTTATCGGCAGGCACATACTGATATTGCAGGTAGGCGGCGAGGTCCCTGTTGCCGGCAAAACCGCTGAATACTTTTTGCGCCGGTGTGGTTTGCATTTTGACGGCCGCCTCCAACACTTTCCTTGCATCAAAATCGCGAATGCCCATTTGCCACGCGCTCACCATCATGGGTATTTCATGTTCGGCTACCATTACCGGAACATAATTCATACCGGCCGGTCCTTTGGCCAGCCATCCATAGGCATCGTACATGGCGAGTTGCGATTTCACCCATTTGCTGCTCCACTCCGGCGTTACAAGGTTCCAGAACTGGTTCAGGTTCCAGAAAGTATTCCAGAAGGCATCACATCCCAGCGCCACATCTTCCTTGTTTGGCAATTGCTGAACAGTGCCATCCGTTCCTCTCCACTGACCATTCACATCGCTCCAGGTATTGCGACTGCAGATGGAACGGTACATGGCATTGTAGAAACGAATTTTTTCCAGCCTGTTGTTGGTGGTGATGGCAACGCGACCCAGCAATTCGTTCCAGACCTTTACCTGGTTGTTGCGGACGGCTTCAAAACTCCAGTTGAACGGTCGCGTGATTTCCGTTTCGAGGTTTTCTTTTGCATTGGCAACGCTTACCAGTGAAATGCCTGTGCGCAGCTGCACTACCGGGTTTTGCTTTGTATCAAATTCGAGGAAGATGCCTGCGTCTTGTATATCGGTCGCTTCCAGTACGTCACCGTATGCAATGGCGTCGTTGGTCCAAGTACCCATTGATTTGATGGGCTGATCGAATTCAATCACAAAATGAACGGTATAATCCTGGTCGGCATCATGGCTCCATACCCGCGGAGAAAATTGATGCGAAAAACCTTCCAGGCGGTTGTTGCCCGTCTTGCGCACCATTACTTTTTTCAACTGGTAATCGTATTCGGCGGGTATATGAAAATCGACCAGTATGCGCGAACTATCGCGATTCGTTGGAAAAGTAAATCGTTGAAAGCCGCAACGCGTGGTGGCGGTTGCTTCTGCTTTGATACCATAGTCTTTAAGGAATACTTTATAATAACCGATCGGTGCTTCCTCCGATTTTTTATCAATGGCAGAACGGTATCCCTCTTCATGCCCCGATTCATCGCCCACTTTTGTTTTCAAAACGCCGTTGGTGGGAAATATGCCGAGTCCGGCCATGGTCCATTCGTGGATATAACTAAAGGTGCCGATACTTTCGAAGGCCGGTTCATAACCCGCCTGCCAGCCTTTGTTTTGGTTATCGGGACTGAGTTTTACCATGCTGAAGGGCATCCACGGTCCCGGCGCGATCATCCATCGCGAGTGTGCAGTGCCTATGCGTGTGTCAACATAATCGGCAGGTGTTTGTAGTTTTTGGGGAGAGCGGGTTATGGTCCCTTCGTCCACTACTTTACCATCTACGTATATCTTATACTTGCTTTGTCTTGATGTTGTTACAGCGGGCATGGGCGCTTCAAACACATAACTTCCTGCTTCTACGGTTGTTTTGAAAATATTTTTTCCATCGAGTTCGACGTGCAGTTGGGGTTGTCCTGACAAATGTTCCGCGTGTACCAGTAATGGTTGCACAGTTGCGCCGTCAACATGTAATGTATACGATGCAGGCGTTACCTGGCGGATAAACGCGCTTGCCGGTTTCACCAATTCCACTTTCGCACCGGTTAGACTAACGGCATCAAACAGCACCCAGGACCCCTGCAGAATGGTGATGGTAATTTGGTTTCCGCCTTTTTTCAGGGCGCTATGGCGAATAGGAATTTCAATGGTTTCAGGTGTAGCGGCTGACAGGTTACCGGTAATGGAGGTTGTATCTACAAACGGTTCATTAAGGCGCGGAGCAGGTTGTTTTTTAACATCATAGCCTGGCGCTGTTAACTGGATAAGGTGTTCCTGGTCGTTAATGATCACTTTCAACAAAGGCAGGAATTTTTTGGCGAAGTCTGTCAGTTTGATCTTCAATGTATAAGTTCCTTTGGGCGGCGTATTTTTCAAACCGAACAGGATGTTGATTTGATTCGTTCTCCAGCCGGAGGTGCTCCAGGTGCCGCCCCAGGTATCTACCGGTCCGGGCAGCACATAGGGAAAATGTTCTTTTTCTTTTGAATAACCAACCAGGAAGAATTTGTCTTCGTAGCCGAAATCTTTTCCAACGAATTGCCTGAACTGGTCAGGGGCCAGGGCAAATTCTGAGGATGAGGATTCGGGTTGGCCGATTTGAAAGATGGTGTGTTGGGCGGTGGCATACAGGCCAAGTCCCAACAAACATACCAGTAGTAAGCAGGCAATTCGTCTCATAAGTAAAGATTTGGTCGATTATTTTTGACACCTGCAGCAAAACGCAGGTTGGTCCAAATGTACATACATATAAACAATATAACGCAGAAAAGGGAATATTGGCCACAAAAGCAGTAATGGACTTGCATTTCAGTTTGTCTTCGTATTATGGCTCACCAACACCCGATTGAAGGCATTGATTAAATGTACATACATATAAAGTTGCAAAGGATGCAATTTTCCCCATTCAGCCTTTCCCATTCTGGCACAAAACCCACCCATGCAGCTCTTCCTCTAACACTTTTTAATGAAATGCTAACCCCAACACACGCCAATTCCTTGCGTTTTTACATCGCCGGGAGTATTTTTAGCCTGCATTTACTGACCCAACGAATCCCTTTACCTGATGAAAAAATTGCATCGCATTACCCTGCCTGCCATTTTGCTCTTTTTGTTTGTTTTTTGTCCGGCTTCCCTGTTTGCCGTTATCCGTTATGTAACGCCCACCGGCGCTGGCACTAAGGATGGCAGCTCCTGGGCGAATGCTTCCGATGACCTGCAGGCAATGATCAACGCTTCCTCCCAGGGCGACTTGATTTATGTGGCCGTAGGCACATACAAACCCAGGCGCCTTGCCAATGATGTGAACACAATCAGCGTGAACAACCGCTATTGCGCGTTTGTACTGAAACCGAAAGTGGATATTTACGGCGGCTTTGACCCTGCCAATGGGATAACGAATATTAACAACCGAATACTGCCCGGCTCAGGCAACGGCAGTATCCTTTCCGGTAACCTGGGCGATGTGAACTCCATGGCAGACAATGCGTACCACGTGGTGATCGCTGCCGCCAATGATACACCTACCGATTTTTATATTACCCGGTTGGATGGTTTTATTATCCAGGAAGGGCATGCCAGCGCTACCAGCAATGCTATCACGGTAAACGGGCACGAAGAAAACGCCAGCCGGGTAGTAATCCTTATGCATACTACGAATACCGTGCTGGACGGCTTTACCATAAAAGGTGGCAATGCCATAGGAAGCAATGACATCAGGATTGGCACATACACACTTAACAACGACGATGGTGCAGGCATCTATGGCTACCAGGCAGACGCAAGAATCGTCAACTGTATATTTACCCAAAATACTGCTGCGCGCGGAGGCGCATTCTTTACCAGTGAATATAGTTATCCTGTGGTGGAAAACTGTTTATTTCTGCATAACATCGCCACCACCAATGGCAGCGCACTCACCACATTATATAATTTCCCGATTGTGAACTGTACTTTCTGGGGGAACCGCGGAACCGGCAGCAATACCTCTGCCGTGTATGCAGGAGCGAACTACTTTACAATGCGCAACAGTATTATCTATGGCAACAATGGTGGCTTTGATCATAATGGGAATGGGGCCGGGCTGAATATCACCAATTGTTTAATACAGGGACAAACCCCTGCCGTCGACGGTAATATTGACGGCAACTTAGACCCGTTATTCAGGGACCCCGATAATGGCGATTTCCGTTTACAAAGCAATAGCCCGCTGATTGATCAAGGCGACAACAGCTATGTAACGACTACGCTCGATTTATTGGGTAACCCGCGCATTGGCAACGGTATCGTAGATATAGGCGCCTTCGAATTCACACCGCCATCGTCATTGCCGGTAACGCTCATACACTTTACAGGCGTACTGCGCAACGGCATAGCGGAACTGCGCTGGAAGACCGGTATAGAAGAAAATTTCAGTCATTTTGAAATACAGCAAGCGGTGGTTGTTGCCAATGAAGAGCAATTCAAAACTATCGGCACTCTCAATGCCAAAGGCAATAACAGTGCGTATACATTCTATGCGCCACAAACAGAGCCTGTTGCTTTCTATCGTTTAAAAATGGTGGACATTGATAACCGGGAAAGTTACAGCAAGATCATCCCGTTAGCAGGACAAGCGGACAACAGCGTACAGCTGTACCCAAACCCTGCGAAAGATCATATTACTATTACGGTTGACCGGGCTGGTAGTCTCAGCATCTACGATGCATGGGGAAGACATATTCGAAATGAAGTGTTACGGGCAGGTATCAATCGGGTAGATTTAAGGGGGGTAAAGGCGGGCGTTTATTTTGGGATGATCAATGGGGTACCTGTGCAGTTTGTGAAAGAGTAGGTTTAGGCATTTGGATTGTAAGATTCCATGTAATCAGGCTGTTAGCAATTCAAATACAACAGATTAATTCAATAAAAAAAGGAAACAATCCCAAGTGATTGTTTCCTTTCTATGTGGAGGCGACGGGACTCGAACCCGTGTCCAAACATATTCTCCAAAAGCTTTCTACATGCTTATTCCGGCATTGATTGTCGGGAAATAACAGGAACCGGACGCACCAATTATTTCCTTAGCTGCATCGTCTTAGGCAATGGGCACAGCCTACCATTGCCGCATTCTGTTTTATTTGATGAGTCGGCGGCGGAGCGTGGTAACAGAACAACCGGCTCAACGCGGCCCAAATGACTGGCTAATCACTGATTAGGCAGCCATGGCATACTGAGTGTTGCCATTTATGGTTTGAATATTCAGATTAACGTGCTAATTATCCAACGCACGGCATGCTTACACTTTCAAAGAGCTATGCTGTCAAAACCAGGCGCCCCCTGGGTGGGTTGTCTTGGGGTACATTGGGAGACCAGCCGGAACTACCCGGCTGCCCATCCATGCAGCATGGTTGCTGTGGTAAGTTCGTGCTGGCGCCCCCGCCAGCGGGGGATGGACGGCCAACTGGATGTGCCAACGTACCGGCAACGCATTGGTGTCCACACAATAGCGCCAGGAATGGTGCGGTCTCTGGATGTACCAAAGCGTGGAATACCGGCATTCCGAAAAACGGAAAGGCCGGAAATCCAGGCGTAACATACAAATTTAGTGCAAATTCCGCAGAGTTGACAGAAATGCAGGGGAATAACAGCGGGCAACGACAAATGGTTCAGGCCACTCCTCCTCTTCCGGTTCATAAGCAGTTTCCTACCGTTTGCCAAACAAAAACCTCATTTCACACAAACCTCCTTTTACCTGGCCATGGCCCGTTGTATGTTTGCAGTGTCAATAAACGCAGACAGTCTACCCTACAAATAGTTTTCTCATAGCAGTTAGTTTTGGTTGTGTCCCCTGTAGTCTTACAGGGGTTTTTTATTGCAGTACTTACCCGCGGTTAAAAACATATCTCCAGAGATCAAGCCCAAACGCATACGCCATCAATCCCAGCAACAGGACCATACCCACCATCTGCGCATATTCCATAAACTTATCGCCGGGCTTTCGACCGGTAATCATTTCATACAAGGTAAACAATACATGACCGCCGTCCAGCGCCGGAATCGGCAGCATATTCATAAATGCCAGCACAATGCTCAGCAGGGCCGTCATGGTCCAGAATACCCGCCAGTCCCATTCAGGCGTGAACATATTGCCAATGCTGAGGAAACTGCCGAGCGAGTCTTTTGTTTCCACCTCATCAGAGGTGAACAGCAACTTGAAGTTCTGTACATTCATCACCAGCATGTTCCAGCCTTTGGCCACACCGGCCGGCAATGATTCCAGGAATCCATATTCCTTGTCCTCAAACTGCAGGAATTCATCAGCCGGTCGCCACATAAAGTATATGTTGTTCTTTTTGTCGAGGATCGCTTTTATCTGCGCCGTATCACCGTTGCGCAATACGTCCAGTTGCACCACCTGGTCGCGGGTTTTGTCCGCCATGTTTCTTTTGTACGCATTGAATTCCGGCACTGATCTTACCGGCTGACCATTAAACCGGATGATCTCATCCCCCGGCATCAAACGCCCCGACATAAACCTGGCAGAATCAAGCACCGAATCCACCACCGCCGGATACTTCACATAAGCCAGCGGCTCTCCTTTCCGTTTCATCATCTGCTTGATGGTGCCCTTTGGTATCTGGATGTCCATCTGCTGGCCATTGCGGATGATCTGCAAACTTTTGGCTTCATTCAATATCAGTTCTGAAGAAAGCCGGTCGAAATATTTCAGTTCCTGGCCATTCACACCTACAATCTTGTCACCATCCTGCAGCCCTACTTGCTGCCCGAGCGTATCGGCATAAATGCCATAGGTCATGTTTTGCGTAGGCAAAAAACGTTCGCCCCATACCCACAGGGTCATAGCAAACAGGAGGAAACCCAGTATAAGGTTCACCGTTACCCCGCCAATCATGATGATGAGCCGTTGCCAGGCCGGCTTGCTGCGAAACTCCCAGGGTTGCGGCGGCAGCTTCAGTTGCTCCTTGTCCATGCTCTCATCGATCATGCCCGAGATTTTTACATAGCCGCCCAGCGGCAACCATCCGATGCCATATACCGTTTCACCAATTTTCTTTTTGAAAAGCGAAAACCAGGGGTCAAAGAAGAGATAAAATTTTTCTACACGGCAGCCAAACCATTTCGCAGGGAGAAAGTGTCCCATCTCATGCAGTATTACCAGTATAGATAAACACAATATCAATTGCCCGGCTTTAATACCTACAACAGCCCAGTCAATAGCTAACAATGTCGTCATAACTTCGGAATCCAGAGGATTTGTTAAAGATTATTTATGCCAAATATCGAATAATTGCCGGTTAAACGTTGCCTCTCATCGAAATTCGCCCATATTTAACGGAAAAACGGTCGTTATAGTTTATGGGAGAGCGGCGATCGGGCAATTGCGATGGGCGAACGGTGAGTGGGTGGTCCCGCCGCTCACTGATACAACCCGCCTCATAATTTAATCAGCGAAGCCGCAAAATTCCGCGCCTCCCCATCGCTCTCAATGTATTCTTCCAGCGTAGGCTTTTCAATCATCGGCACATGCTCCATGGTTCGTTCAATCAGGTCCGTCATATCCAGGAAGCCGATGCGGTTCCGCAAAAAGGCATACACCGCAATTTCATTGGCGGCATTCAGCACGCAGGGCAGGTTGCCTCCTTTAAACAACGCTTCCGTAGCCAGGGCAAGGTTGCGGAAGGTTTTGATATCCGGTTCTTCAAAAGTCAACTGCGAGGGCTTGCGGAAATCATACCGCGGGAAAGTATTGGGTATACGTTGGGGAAAAGCCAGGGCATATTGAATGGGCAGCTTCATATCGGGCAGTCCCAACTGCGCCTTGATGCTGCCGTCTTCAAACTGCACCATACTATGAATAATGCTCTGCGGATGCACCAGCACCTGCACCTGCTCCGGTTTGATATTAAACAACCAGCGCGCCTCGATCATCTCCAGTCCCTTGTTCATGAGGGTGGCGGAATCGATGGTTATTTTGGCGCCCATTTGCCAGTTGGGATGTTGCAAGGCATGGTCGCGTTTCACATTCACCAGGTAATTGGGCTTGCGGCCCAGGAAAGGCCCGCCGGAGGCCGTTAAAATAATTTTCTCAATGCGGTTGCGCGTTTCGCCCACCAGGCACTGGAAGATGGCGCTGTGCTCCGAATCGACCGGAATCACCGGCACCCGGTTTTCCACCGCTTTCTGCATCACAATATCGCCGGCCACCACCAGCGTTTCCTTGTTGGCCAAAGCAATGGCCTTACCGGTTTCAATGGCACGCAGCGTAGGGATCAGGCCGGCAAAACCCACAATGGCCGCCAGCATCATGTCATAAATATCCATCGCGGCCACTTCTTCCAAAGCCTTCTCACCGGCAAACACCTTGATGGGCTGCGACGCCAGCGCTTCCTTCACCTTTGCATATTTGCGCTCATCGCCTATCACTACCACATTGGGTTGAAAACGCAGCGCCTGTTTGATGAGCAGCTCATCATTGTTCTGCGCCGTCAACACTTCAATGGAAAATAAATCGCTGTTCGCTGCAATCACTTCCAATGCCTGTGTGCCAATGGAACCCGTAGAACCAAATACCGCTATTCGCTTTTTGGGAAATGTTTCTGACATGTCCTAAAGTGTAATTCTCCAATCACAACAAACAAATTTCCCCTCTCCCATTATCAAACCAGGCCATCGCTATTTGTTTCCTGTGATTTTCTTTTGTGGTTTGCTATTGAATGTTGCTAGTTTACTCAAGATATTTTTCCAGTTCCGACGCGATCTTCCGGTCGTTGCTCAGCCTGGGTACCTTGTTCTGACCGCCGAGCTTACCGATAGATTTCATATAATCTATGAAGCCATTTTTCCTGACTGTCCGTATATACAAGGGCTTTAGTATGTTGCCGGAAATGAGATCGTTGTAGTAGATATTTTTTTGCCGCAGGTTATCGTCAACCTTGCGGGCAAATGCCATCAAATCGCGGGGTTTGTTCTCAAATTCAATGAACCATTCGTGGTACGATTTACCTTCACCCTGTTCAATCATGGGCGCTACAGTAAATTCAGTAATGTGCACGCCTTCTTCTTCGGCCGCTTTGATGAGACTGTGTTCCACTTCCTCGCCGATCACGTGTTCGCCAAAAGCAGAGATGAAATGTTTGATGCGCCCCGTCACCACCAGCCGGTAGGGATTGACCGACACAAATTTTACCGTATCACCAATATTATAGCCCCACAAACCGGCATTGCTGTTGATGATCAGCGCATAGTTCTCTCCTACTTTCACATCTTTCAGGCTCAGTCGCGTGGGATTGGGATTGAAGATTTCTCCTGCCGGCACAAATTCGAAGAAGATACCGCTGTTGGTGTTCAGCAATAATCCCTCGGCATGTTGCGAATCCTGGAAGGCCATAAATCCTTCCGATGCGGGGAAGGTTTCAATTGCGGCCACCGTACCGCCGATGCTGTCGAACAGTTTTGTTTTATAGGGTTCGAAGTTTACGCCGCCATGCACCAGCACTGAAAAATTCGGGAACAGGTCTTTTATCTTCTTGCCAGATTTTTCCGTGAGCCGGTCGAAATACATCTGCACCCACGGGGGAATGCCGCTGATCAGCGTCATGTCCTGCCCGATGGTTTCTTCCACAATTTTATCCAGCTTGGCTTCCCATTCTTCTATGCAATTGGTAGTATAGGAAGGCAGTTGATTGCCCCGCAGGTAGCTGGGCACATGATGGTTCACGATACCGCTGAGGCGGCCGGTGGGGATGCCCCCGATGCGTTCCAGTTCGGGGGAACCGGAAAGGAAAATCATTTTGCCCGAAGTAAAGCGGGAATTGCCTGATTCGGCTATATAACACAACAGCGCATTGCGCGCAGAATTGATATGGTTGTCGATCGAATCCTTGGAAATGGGTATGTACTTGACACCGCTGGTCGTGCCGGAGGTCTTGGCAAAATAGATGGGACGTCCCTTCCACAGCACGTTGTGCTTGCCCTCCTTGATTTTTTCTATATAGGGTTTGAACTGTTCATAGTCACGGATGGGCACTGACTGTACAAATTCTTCATACACCGACACATCCTGGAAATGATGTTCTTTTCCGAACTCTGTGTTCCTCCCGATTTTCAACAGTTCTTTCAGGATATTTTCCTGATCCTGCACCGCCGTCATCATTCCCTTCCTGATCCCCTTGTATATATAATTGGCAAATGGTTTTGCCAGAATAGACTTTAGCGATTTTATTCTCATGATTCCCCGTTCAATCGTTGGAGAACAAACCTACGTTAAACGCCGCTATATACCAAAGGTATGGGGAGGGTTGGAGCGATTTGGGATTGAATACTATAAATATTTAACAATCAATCAATAAAACCATTTTTCCATATCTTTACCGGCTATAGAAGTGCAAAAAAATTTCCCGCTAATCCCTTCACAATCTGTTTTTAATACCTTACCTTTGCACTCCTTAATTTTGAAATATGTTAGCAGTAGTAAAAATTGCCGGCCAGCAGTTCAAGGTACAGAAGGACCAGACCCTGTATGTTCCGCATGTTGAAGGTAAAGCAGGCGACAAGGTAGAGTTCTCTGAAATTCTCCTGCTGGATAATAATGGAAAGCTGTCTGTTGGCGACCAGGCAAAGGGCACGGTGCAAGCCGAGATCCTGGACCAGGTACAGGGCGAAAAGGTGATTGCATTTAAAATGAAACGCAGAAAAGGTTTCCGCAAGAAACATGGTCACCGCACCCTGTATACGAAAATCAAAGTAACCGGCATTGCATAAATGGTTGCATGCTCCAGATGTAACATCTGAATATTTACAAATTTTCAAATTCTCATACAATGGCACATAAAAAAGGTGAAGGCAGTGTAAAGAACGGCCGCGACTCGCAAAGCAAACGGCTTGGCGTAAAAATTTTCGGAGGCCAGCCTTGTATTGCAGGTAACATCATCGTGCGTCAGCGCGGAACTCTGTATCATCCCGGAAAAAATGTAGGGATCGGAAAAGATTTTACCTTGTATGCATTGACTGATGGTGTAGTAGAGTTCAAAAAAAGCAAGAACGATAAAACCATCGTCAACATCGTTGCAGTTGCTTAAGTTGTTTTAGTTGCTTACGTATTTTTTCACAAAATGTGAAAAAAATATTTGCTTGTTTCAAATTAGTTTTTATTTTTACTATTGATATTTCTATTTACTAACCGTTAAATTCACAAAAATCATGGCAACTAAGAAAAAAGCTGC
>Ga0164243_10002815_pt1 | contig 28323 bp, 27 predicted proteins | sample OricompcompostOP_FD_108781 | JGI IMG/M metagenome (GOLD analysis project Ga0164243, IMG submission 108781) | Organic Plus compost microbial communities from Emeryville, California, USA - Original compost - Organic plus compost (OP) | ecosystem: Engineered > Solid waste > Mixed feedstock >... | reverse complement strand
CTCATGACAGATGGCTCCTGACAAGTCGGTCGGTGAGATCGGGGCGGACGGTGAAGGGCGAGGCGACCGTCGCCGCCGCCGCGGCATGGCCGTAGGCCGCGGCTTCGGTCGGCTCGGCGCCGCCGAGGAGGGCATGACAGAAGGCGGCCAGCATCGCGTCACCGGCACCGGTGACATCCACGACCTCGCCGGGATCCGTGGTGTACGACGCCAGCCGACGGCGCTCTCCGGAGCCGCTCAGCAGGCTGCCGGCCGCGCCCAGCCGCACCCAGACGAGCTCGACACCGCGGCCGTGAAGCTCGGTGACCGCCTTCTCGACCTCATGCTCGGAGTCGACCGGGAGGCCGGTCAGCGCGGCGAGCTCGTCCCGATTGGGGGTGATGACGTCGACCGGGCGGCTGGCGAGCAGCAGCGGCGCGATCCGAGCGGCCTTCGGGACGCTGACCGGATCGATCACGACGCGTACGCCGGCGTCGGTTGCGACGTCGAGGACGTAGCCCAGGGTCTCCGCGGCGAGGTTGCCATCGAGCACGACCAGTCCGGCCGCCGCGACCACGTCCGCATCGACATCTGCCGGCGTCAGCGCATCGGTGGCCGCCATGTCGGCGACGGCGACGACCAACTCACCCTCCGCGTCGAGGACGGCGGTGTAGGTCCCGGTCGGGTGCGCACTGCGACGTAAGCCTTCGACATGCACGCCGGCGGAGGCGGTGGCGGTGAGGAGCTCGTCACCCAACGGATCGGTACCGACAGCGGCCACCAGATGGACCCGGTCGCCGAGGCGGGCGAGGTTCTCCGCGATGTTGCGGCCGACCCCGCCGGGCGCCATCGAGCCGGAGCCGGGATTGCTGGTGGCGGACACGATCGCCGCACTGCTGCGGGCCTTGACGTCCATATTGGCGCCACCGATGACGACCACGCCGGGCTGCTCGCTGAGGACATAGCCACGGCCCAGGATGACGCCCTTCTTGCCCAGGTTGGAGAGATGGACGTTGACCGCGGCTCGGGTCGTGCCGAGTCGGCTGGCCAGAGCAGCCGGGCTGAGCAACGGATCGCGCCGGAGCAAGGCGACGATCTCCCGCTCGCGCTCGGTCAAGACCATGCTTAGAACTATAAAGCACCTTGACCGAAACTAAGAGGCAGCCTAGGAAGGCGGCGCGACGCAGGCCTCGACCAGGTCGTGCAGCGGACCAGCGCTCCCCGGGTGCTCGAGCGCGCCGATCGACAGCAGCACGTTGAGTAACATGCCCTGGGCGATGAAGTCGCGGACCCGCTCCTCGGGCCACCCGGCGCCGTGCAGCAGTTCGAAGATGGCACCCATCCAGCTCCGCGCGACCCGGGAGACCTCGGGATCGTCGGTGGAGAAGCCGTGCATCATCACGCGCAACATGTCGCGGTCCTGGAGGAGCGCGGTGTAGGAGTGACCGAGACGCTCCCGATCCTCCTCACTCTCCGGATCGAACCGATCGGCGATGACCTCGGCGAAGGTGCTGCGGATCCGGTCGCAGGTCTGGCCGAAGACGGCTAGGAACAGGTCGCGCTTGCTGCCGAAAAGACGGACGACGTAGGGCTGGGAGACGCCTGCCTCGCGAGCGACCGCATCCGTGCTCGTGCCGGCGAAGCCGCCCTTGGCGAAGGCTTTCGTCGCCGCGGCAAGGACCACGGTACGGCGATCTTCGGCGCTCATCCGCGAACTCATGGTTGACATGTTATCAGTCGATTACTACCTTCGTGCTTCAAGTAATCATTCAATGCATTCAATCCTCCTGGGGGTACCGATGTCCGTCACCACCGATCCCGCTCCGGGGCAGGTCACTGCCCCAGAGGCGGGCGGGGCGATCGCGCGGATCCGGCGGCTGCCGGTCTGGGTCGCGATCGTCGCCGCCTCGCTGCCGATGTTCATGGCCACGCTCGACAACCTCGTGATGACCACAGCGCTGCCGGTCATCCGTGCAGACCTGGGCGCGAGCGTGAGCCAGCTCTCCTGGTTCGTGAACGCCTACACGCTCGCGTTCGCAACCTTCATGCTCCCCGCCGCCACCCTCGGCGACCGGCTCGGCCGACGCCGCGTGATGATGGCCGGGGTCCTGCTCTTCACGCTCGCCTCGATCGCCTCCGCGCTGAGCACGACGTCCGGAGCGCTGATCGCGGCCCGCGCGGCGCAGGGCCTCGGCGCCGCGGCGATCATGCCGCTCTCGCTCACCCTGCTCGCCTCGGCCGTGCCCGTACGTCTACGGCCCGCCGCAATCGGCATCTGGGGTGGCGTCTCGGGCCTCGGCGTCGCGCTCGGGCCGGTCGTCGGCGGTGCCGTCGTCGACGGCATCAGCTGGCAGGCGATCTTCTGGCTCAACGTCCCGGTCGCAGTGGTCGCGGTTCCACTGATGCTCATGGCGGTCCGGGAGTCGACCGGCCGATGGCAACGCCTCGACGTGCTCGGCACCCTGCTCCTCGGTGGCGCGGTCTTCCTCGGCGTCTGGGGCATCGTTCACGGCAACGACGACGGGTGGTCCTCGCCGAAGGTCCTGATCCCGCTCGTCGCGGCGGCGGTCCTGCTGCCCGGCTACCTGCTGCACGCTCGCCGGCGCCAGGCATCCGGCAGCGACGCCGTGCTGCCCCTGCGGCTCTTCCACTCACGTGGGTTCGCGGTGGCCAACATCGTCAGCCTGCTCTTCACGATCGGGATGTTCGGGACCGTCTTCCTGCTCTCCCAGTATCTCCAGGTCGTGCAGGGCTATACCCCGCTCGGCGCTGGCCTACGGACACTTCCCTGGACCGCGGCCCCGATGGTCGTCGCTCCGATCGCGGGAATCGTTGCCGGTCGGATCGGGGTACGCGCGCCGCTCACCCTCGGGCTACTTCTGCAGACCGTGTCGCTGGCCTGGTTCGCCTACCTGACCGAGCACGCGTCGTCGTACCCCCACTTCGTGCCTGCCCTACTGCTCGCCGGTGTCGGCATGGGACTCACCTTCGCGCCGAGCTCCACGGCGGTGCTCGACGGGCTCCCCGACGCCGACTTCGCGACCGCAAGCTCGGCCAACTCCACCTTGCGCGAGTTCGGCACCGCGCTCGGCGTAGCGCTGCTGGTCGCGGTGTTCGAGGCGGCTGGCGGGGTGATCTCACCCACCGGGTACGACGGCGCGATCGGTCCGGCCCTGCTCACCGGCGCCGGTGCCGTGGCGATCGCTACCCTGGCCGCGCTCTTCGCCCCCGGCCAGCAGCGATCACCGGTTGCTCAGAAGAGCGTGTAGGACCCGCGGTGCAGGAAGAACCCGTAGCGCCCGGCCCGACTGACACAGGTCACCCCGGCCTGCTCGCTGATGCATTCGGTGTCACGGGTGAGGGCGACCCGACCGTAGTCGAGGACGGGTGCTCCGGGGGTCCTGATGGTGTCGCTGTTGCAGATCGGTACCGCCTTCGCCGAGCCGGTGTCGAACTCGATCCGGCCGACACGGGTGGTCATCGGATTATCCGGACAGGCACTCGGATCGTCGATCGTGCCCTCGCTCAGCTCGCACGCAGCCGGCATCGAGTCGACCGCGAGCGCACAGTAGATGTTGTCCGACGGAGTCACGAACCGCACCGTCTCGCCCGCGTTCGGCCGCCCGGCCGCGATGTGGGCGAGCGCCTCGGCGTAGGTGTGCGGTGGGACGGTCAGATCGACACCCGGCGTCGGCGCGGACGTCGCGGTCGATGGGCTGGAGGGTGGCGGTGTCGGAATGGGGCTGGAGGTCGGCGAGGGCGTCGCCGTGACGGTGACGAACACGTGGAACCCGGAGCCGGAGTCGTCGTCGCCGCAGGCGGCGAGCGACCAGAGGAGGGCAACCAGGCCGGCGAGGAGGGCGACACGCTTCACACCCGTCAATCTGGCACGGCGACGCGGTCACGAAACCGCTGTCTACACCACTTCTGAGGTGTCGCCCGGGGAAACAGTCAGGGTGGCGACCGCGGTCGTCAGCGGTACGGCGAGCACCAGCCCGATCGCGCTCACCAGCGACCGGACGACCTCCTCGGCGATCTGCTCGGTGCCGAGCAGGTCCCACAGCGGTCGGTCGTAGAGCTGGATGACCAGCAGGGTCATCAGTGCCGTACCGGCGTAGGCGAAGACGATCGTGTAGATGGTCGAGGCGATGTGGTCCCGGCCGATCCGCATGGCGCTGCGCCAGAGCCGGAGGCGCGTGATCGTCGGGCTGGCCGCACGGAGCTCCCAGACCGCGCTGGCCTGGGTGATCGTCACGTCGTTGAGGACACCGAGGCCCGCGATCACGATCGTGCAAGTCATCAGCGCCTGGAAGCTGAGTCCGGTCCCGTAGCCACTGAGCAGGGTGCTGCCCTCGTCGGCGACGCCGGAGAGATGAGTGAGGTGCACCGTGACCAACCCCAGACCCGCGGTGACCAGTAGGCCGCCGAGCGTGCCGAGGAGCGCCGCACTGGTGCGTAGCGAGACGCCGTGGGCGAGGTAGAGGACGACGTACAAGATGGCGGCGGAGCCGGTCAGCGCCACCAGCAACGGAGGGTGCCCGCTGAGCAGCGAAGGCAGCAGCCACCCCACGATGACCAGGCCGCTGACCCCCAGCCCGACCAGGGCCAGCAGCCCGCGCAGTCTGGCGACGGCAACGACCACGAGCACGAAGAGCCCTGCCAGGAGCCAGAGCGCGCCACCGCGATCGGCCCTGAAGTAGGAGTACGCCGCCTGCCCGCCGCCCGAGCGCTGAAGCTGGACCCGGTCACCCGGACCAAGTCCGGAGACTGCATCGGCATGGGGGACCTGCACCGTCGTCGACCGCCCACCGTCGGGCTTGACTCGCATCGGGCAGGTCTTGGTCTCCTCGGCCGGGCACGGCCCGACCTTCTCGACGCTCGCGTGTGGGAAGGTCGTACCCGCAGCCGCGAACGGCAGCGCATGCACCAGCTTGTCCACCCGCCCGCGGTCCGGCCACAACCCGACCAAGCCGACCGCGACCGCCAGCACCGCCACCGCGAGCAGACCCACCACGACACCGCGGGCGGTCCGGGAGACAGCGAGGTCGGGCGCGGGCCCGTGCGCATGCCCCTGACCGTGCCCCTGGCCGTGCCCGGGGTCGTGCCTCGGCATCCGCGATCGGTCGGCGCGGCGTCCACCGCGATGGGAACCCATGACGAGCATTGTGCAGACCTGACCCGAGCCGCGCCGCGCGGGCTACCGCCGGCCGGACTGGTCAGCCGTCGAGACGGGCTTCCAGGGCCACCCAGTCCGGACCGGAGCGCGGCTCGTAGCGGCGTGGTCGGTGCGAGGTCCGGATCAGGGCACGCATGGCCGCCAGGTCGGGCAGGTCGACGCCGAGCGCGCGAGCCTGGACGAGCACGTTGCCGAGCGCCGCGGCCTCGATCGGACCGGCCAGCACCGGTCGCCCACAGGCGTCGGCGGTGAGCTGACACAGCAACTCATTACGCGCACCACCGCCGACGACGTGGACGACCTCGACGTCACGACCGGCGAGCGCGGCCGCGGTGCGCAGGTGACGACGGTAGGCGAGCGCGAGCGAGTCGAGGATGCAGCGAGTCACCGCGATCGGGTCCTCCTCGAGGCCAGGTCCGGTGGCGCGCGCGAGCGCGACGAGGCGCGCCGGCATCGGGTCCGTCGCCGTACCCACCGGCAGCAGCGACCTGTCGTCGATGTCGACGACGGCGCCACCGGGGTGGTGGGCGGCACCCGCAAGCAGCGTCGGCAGATCCGTCCCGGGAACACCTGCCGCCTGCCAGAACCGCACCGACTCCGAGAGCACCCACAGCCCCATCACGTTCTTGAGGAACCGGATGGTGCCGTCGACACCGCCCTCGTTGGTGAAGTCGGCCAGCCGGGCCTCCTCGGTGAGCACCGGCTGGTCGAGCTCGAGGCCCACCAGCGACCACGTCCCCGAGGAGATGTACGCCGCCGGCTCACTGCCGAACGGGACGCCGACCACCGCGGAGGCGGTGTCATGGGAGCCCACGGCGATGACCGGCACCGCTGCCCCAGCGGCAACGCCGAGGTCGGCGGCGACCTCGGGAAGCAACGGACCGATGACCGATCCGGCCTCGCGCAGTGGCGGCAGGATCGACCATGGCAGCCCGAGCCGCTTGGCCAGTTCCCGGGACCAGGTGCCGGTGCGGACGTCGTAGAGCTGAGTCGTCGAGGCGTTGGTCCGCTCCGCACCGAGCTCGCCGGTCAGCCAGTAGGCGATCAGGTCCGGCAGCAGAAGCAACGTCTGCGCCGACTCCAGGGCCGCCGTCCCGCGGGCCGCGACGAGCTGGTAGAGCGTCGAGAACGGTAGCTGTTGCAGTCCGGTGACGGCGTACATCTCCTCGGCGCCGATCTCGGCGACCACCTGCGCGGCGACCCCCTCGGTCCGCGGGTCGCGATGGCTGTAGGGGTTCCCGAGCAGCGCGCCGTCGCGGTCGAGGAGTCCGTAGTCGATCGCCCAGGAGTCGATACCGATGCCGTGCAGCGGCCCCCCCGCGGCGACCTCCCGCACTCCGTCCACGAGCCCGCGGTAGAGGCCGAGGACGTCCCAGAGCACCGAGCCCCGGATCGGGACGCCCCCGTTGGGGAACCGATGCACCTCCTCGAGGCGGAGCGTCCCAGCGCCGATCTCGGCGGCCATCACCCGGCCGCTGGTGGCACCGAGGTCGGCGGCCGCGACCCGGACGGTGCCGGGACGGCCGGCCGCCCCGGCCGCCCGAGTCATCGCAGGAACGCGGCCGCGACACCCGCGTCCACGGGTACGTGCAGCCCGGTGGTGTGGGTGAGGTCGGGGCCACAGAGCACGAAGACGGCGTTGGCGATGTGCTCGGGCAGCACCTCCCGCTTGAGGATCGTGCGCTGGGCGTAGAACTTCCCGAGGTCCTTCTCCTCGACGCCATAGACCGCCGCCCGCTGTGCACCCCAGCCCCCGGCGAAGATGCCGGAGCCTTGCACGACGCCGTCGGGATTGACGCCGTTGACCTTGATGCCGTGCTCCCCCAGCTCCGCGGCGAGCAGGCGCACCTGGTGCGCCTGGTCGGCCTTGGTCGCGGAGTAGGCGATGTTGTTGGGGCCGGCGAAGACCGAGTTCTTCGAGGAGATGTAGATGATGTCGCCGCCCAGCTCCTGCTCGACGAGCACCTTCGCCGCTGCCTTCGCGACCAGGAAGGAGCCCTTGGCCATCACATCGTGCTGGAGGTCCCAGTCGGCCTCGGTCGTCTCGAGCAGCGACTTCGAGAGGGAGAGCCCGGCATTGTTGACCACCAGGTCGAGACCGCCGAAGGCCAGCACCGCCGCGTCGACCATCGACTGGACCGCGTCCGCCTTGCTGACGTCGACCTGCACGCCGACGGCGACGTCCGCGCCCTTGTCGCCGCCGATCTCGGCGGCCGCTGCCCGCGCCTTCTCCAAGGAGAGGTCGGCGATGACCACGCACGCACCCTCGGCCGCCAGCCGCGCAGCCGTGGCCTTGCCAATGCCGGAGGCCGCGCCGGTGACCAGCGCGATCCGGGCGGCCAGCGGCTTGGGCTCGGGCATCCGCTGGAGCTTGGCCTCCTCCAGTGCCCAGTACTCGATCCGGAACTTCTCCGCCTCGTCGATCGGCGCGTACGTCGAGAGGCCTTCGGCGCCGCGCATCACGTTGATCGCGTTGACGTAGAACTCGCCGGCGACCCGAGCGGTCTGCTTGTCCCGCCCGAAGGAGAACATCCCGACGCCGGGCACAAGCACGATCAGCGGGTCTTTGCCGCGGATCGCGGGACTGTCGGAGGTGGCGTGCCGGTCGTAGTAGGCCTGATAGTCCTCGCGGTAGGTGACCGCGAGCTCTTTGAGCCGCGCGATCGACTCCTCGACGCTTGCCGACGCAGGCAGGTCGAGCACCAGCGGCTTCACCTTGGTACGCAGGAAGTGGTCGGGGCAGCTGGTACCGAGCTCGGCCAGACGGGGGTGCTCGGCGCGCGCCAGGAACTCCAGTACGGACTCGGAGTCGGTGAAGTGACCGACCATCCCCCGACCGTTCGACGCGGCGTCGGCCGAGGCGATGCCGCGGATCGTGGGAGCCAATGCGGCGGCCTTCGCCCTCCGCTCGGCCTCCGGGAGGGCGGCGTACCCCTCCAATAGCGGCCCGAAGGGCTCCGGCTTGCTGTGCGCAGCGATGTACGCCGCCGCAGTGTCGATGATCCACAGCGAGTTCTTCTCGGCCTGCTCGCTGGTCTCGCCCCAGGCGGTGATCCCGTGGCCGCCGAGGATGCAGCCGAGGGCCTGCGGGTTGCGAGCCTTGATCTCGGCGATGTCGAGGCCGAGCTGGAAACCCGGCCGTCGCCACGGCACCCAGACGACCTGGTCGCCGAAGATCTCCTTCGTCAGGGCCTCACCGTCGACCGCGGTCGCGATCGCGATGCCGGAGTCCGGGTGCAGGTGGTCGACATGGCGGGCGTCGACCAGGCCATGCATGGCGGTGTCGATCGATGGCGCCGCGCCGCCCTTGCCGTGCAGGCAGTAGTCGAAGGCCGCGACCATCTCGTCCTCGCGCTCGACACCGGGGTAGACCTCGACGAGTGCCCGCAACCGGTCGAGCCGGAGGACGGCGAGGCCCTTCTCGGTCAGGGTGCCGAGGTCGCCACCGGAGCCCTTGACCCAGAGCAGCTCGACGTCCTGGCCGGTGACCGGGTCGGTCTCGGTGCCCTTGGCGGAGGTGTTGCCGCCGGCGTAGTTGGTGTTCTTCGGGTCCGCGCCCAGCCGGTTGGAGCGGGCGATGAGGTCCGCGACGGCGGAGTTCGTCGGGGTGCTCTGGTCACTCATGAGAGGGTCAGTTCCATCCTGCCTGCGTCCCGCCCACGCGGTCCGCCTCGATCTGTTCCTGGTAGCCGCTGGCGAGGTAGGCGCGCATCGGCTCGGCGGGAAGGCCACGCTCCTCGCGCCACTGCGCCAGCACCGGGCGCACGTCGGTGTAGAAGGCGTCCATGAAGATTTCGTTCGCGAGCAGGACGTCGCCGTCCTCCTGCGCCCGGGTCAGCGCCTTCCGGTCGAGGAGAAGCGCGCGTGCCGTCATCTCCTGCACATTGAGCACCGAGCGGATCTGGCCCGGGATCTTCTTCTCGATGTTGTGGCACTGATCGAGCATGAAGGCGACTCCGCCCTCCTCGACCGGCCGGAGTCCGTCGCCGCGGACGACCTCGGCAAGGATCCGGAAGAGCTGGAACGGGTCGGCCGCACCGACGATCAGGTCGTCGTCGGCGTAGAACCGGCTGTTGAAGTCGAACGAGCCGAGCTTCCCCAGCCGGAGCAGCTGCATGACGATGAACTCGATGTTGGTGCCGGGAGCGTGGTGTCCGGTGTCGAGGCAGACGACGGCGCGGTCGCCGAGTGCGGCCACCTGGGTATAGGACGTACCCCAGTCCGGCACGTCGGTGTGGTAGAAGGCCGGCTCGAAGAACTTGTACTCCAGCACCAGCCGCTGGTCCTCGCCGATCCGCTCATAGATCGTGGCCAGCGACTCGGCGAGCCGATCCTGCCGCCCACGCAGGTCGCCCTGGCCGGGGTAGTTGGTTCCCTCGGCCAGCCAGATCTTGAGGTCACGCGAGCCGGTGGCGTTCATGACGTCGATGCACTCGAAGTGGTGGTCGATCGCCTTCTGCCGGATCTTGGCATCGGTGTGGGTCAGGGCGCCGAGCTTGTAGTCCTCGTCCTGGAAGGTGTTGGAGTTGACCGTGCCGAGCCGGATGCCAAGGTCCTCGGCATAGCGGCGCAGCGCGGCGTAGTCGTTGACGAGGTCCCACGGGATGTGCAACGCGACACTCGGCGCCAGCCCGGTGAACCGGTGGACGGTCGCGGCGTCGGCAATCTTCTCCTCGACGGTCCGGGGGGTTCCCGGGCTACCGAAAACCTTGAACCGGGTCCCGGAGTTGCCGTAGGCCCAGGACGGTACCTCGATGACGAGGCCCTCCAGCAGGGGGGCGAACTGCTCGAACTGTGCTCGCTGGTTCATCTCACTTCGCTTCTGTCGGGTTCGTCGTCGGTGCCGACAGCGCGAGCTGGTCCTCGAGGTGGAACACCTCTGCCAGTCGCAGGAAGGAGTTGTCGGCCCGTGCCTCGGGGTCAGGAGCGAGACCGACGAAGAAGTCGGCCATCGAGTCCTGCCAGCGTGCGTTGACCTCGGTGGCGGCCATCCCGTCGAGCGCCGCCTGGAGGTCGGGAGTCTCGAAGTAGCCGATCAGGAGGCCGTCGTCGCGCAGGAAGATCGAGTAGTTGTGCCACCCGGTCCGGTGCAGCGCTTGGACCATATCGGGCCACACCGCACGGTGGCGCTCGCGGTACTCGTCCAGCCGCTCGGGTCTGACCTGCAACTGGAAGCAGACACGCTCCATCGGCTGTCTCCGTTCGGGAAGGGGTGAGGACCTCGGGTGTGCAGGTCCGGTGAGGGGGGCGCGGACCGGCCGGCGGCGGCCGGTCCGCGCCGCGCTCCGCCGGGTAGGGCGGAGCGAGGTGATCAGAAGTTGAACTGACCGATGTTGCTCTTGTTGAACTTGAACGGGTCGCCCAGCAGGACGGTCTGGTCGTCGCCGACCTTGAACTCGCCGAGCTTGCCGGCCTTGAAGGTGTCGCCCTTCTTGCCGGTGATGTCACCGTCGACCAGGGCCTTGGCCGCGTACGCCGCGAGGTAGCCCAGGTCCTCGGGGTTCCACAGCGCGAACTCGGTGACGGTGCCGTCGGTGACGTACTTGCGCATCTGGTTCGGCGTGCCGAGGCCGGTCAGCGCGACCTTGCCCTTCTTGTCCGAGGTGGACAGATAGCGGGCAGCCGCCGCGATACCGATCGTGGTCGGCGAGATGATGCCCTTCAGGTTGGGGTGCTTCTGCAGGAGCGACGCGGTCTTGTCGAAGGAGGTTTGGTCGTCGTCGGTGCCGTAGGCGACCTCGTCCAGCTTGATCTTCGGGTGGTTGGTCGCCAGGTCCTTCTTCATGATCTCGATCCAGGCGTTCTGGTTCGTCGCATTGGGCGTGCTCGACAGGATCGCGATCTCGCCGGCGTCGCCGATCTGGTCGGCGATCATGTCGACCTCGACGGTGGCAATGCCTTCGGCCGTGGCCTGGTTGACGAAGAGGTCCCGGCAGCCCGGACCGGTGTCGGAGTCGAACGTGACGACCTTGGTGCCGGCGTCCTGGGCGGACTTGACCGAGTCGCACAGCGCCTTCGGGTCGTTGGCGCTCATCACGATCGCATCGGTGTGCTTCTGCGCGGCCGTGTCGATGTACTGTGCCTGGCCATCAGGGCTGGCGTCCTGCGGACCGACCTGGCTGTAGGTGCCGCCGAACTCCTTGATCGCGTTCGCGCCGCCCTTGTCGCTGGTGTCGAAGTACGGGTTCCCGAGGTTCTTGGGCAGGAACGTGATAGTCGCCTTGGAGCCACCGCCCCCGCCGGCCGCGCCTCCGCCGTCGCCGGATCCCTTTCCGCAGCCCGTGGCAGCCAGGGCCAGGACCACGGAGCCGGCGACGAGACCGAGCACCTTCTTGTTCTGGAACTTCATGCTTCCTTCTCCTTGGTTCGCACGCCGGGCGGCGCATGCTGGGGCAGGTCCGACGGGCGTCGACCCCGGTTCTTCCGTCTGGCGCTGGTCTCCGAAATCCAGGCCAGGACGCTGGTGGACACCACCGAGGCCACCAGGAGCAGCCCGATGATGATGTTGATGACGTTCACGGTGACCCCGAGCAGTCGCAGCGCGCTGGAGAGCGCACCGATCAGCAGCACGCCGGCGATCACCCCGTGCAGGCCCCCGCGGCCGCCGAAGATGGAGACACCACCAAGCAGGACGGCGGCGATGACCTGCAGCTCGAGTCCCGTGGCGTTGTCGCCGCGGGAGCTGCTGAACCGCAGCGTGAAGTAGATCCCTGCGAACGCCGAGACCGCGGCGGTAAGCAGGAAGAGTGTGAACTTGGTCCGCGCCACCCGCACGCCGGTGAACTCGGCGGCCTCCCTGTTGAGCCCGATGTCGTAGACGCCGCGACCGAATCCGGAGAAGTGCAGGAGCAGGGTGAACACGATCGCCAGCACGACGATGGGGATCACGATCACCGGCACGCCGGTCGACCCGATCTGCGCCTTCGCCAGCGAGGTCCAACGGCTTGGGAAGGTGGTGACGGCCGTGGTGCCGAGCAGGCCGACAGCGATCCCGCGGAAGAGCGCGAGCGTGCCGATCGTGACCGCCAGCGACGGCAGCCCGACGTAAGCGATGAGGAAGCCGTTGAGGGCACCGCAGGCGAGCCCGACCACCAGGCAGACCAGCGCCGCCAACGGCACCGACCAGCCGTGGTGCACGAGCAGACCCAGGACCGAACTGCTCAGGCCCACCACACTGGCGACCGACAGATCGATCTCGCCGGTGACGATGACAGCGGTCATCGGCAGCGCGATCAGCAGGATCGGCGCGATGTCGAGGAAGAGGAACGTCATCGTCAGCTGGGTGCCGAAGTAGAGCACTCCGTAGATCGCCCACAGGAGCACGCCGACCAGCAGTGCGATTACGGCGGACTCGCGGGTGAACGCGATGCGCCACCACAGCGGCCGGCTGTAGGACGGGTAGTCGCGGGTCCTGCCCGCCGTCGTGGTCGTGGTGCTCATGCCGTCGCTCCCTGCGCGTCGCGGGCTTCGACCAGGATCCGGGCCCGCCGCGCGGCGAGGATCCGGTCGAGGACGATCGCTCCGAGGATCAAGACCCCGACCAGCGCCTGCTGCCAGAAGTCGGGGATCCCGACGATCGGTAGTGCGCGGTTGATGGTGACCAGCAAAATGGCGCCGATCGCAGCGCCCCACACCGTGCCGCTGCCGCCGAAGATGGCGACCCCGCCGATCACGACCGCGGCGACCGCCTGCAGCTCGATGCCGGTGCCGGCGCTCGAGCTGATGGTGCCGTAGCGGGCGGCGTACACGACGCCGGCGAGGCCGGCGAGGCCTCCGCTGAGGACGAAGGCAGCGAAGACCCGTCGTCGTACGGGGAGTCCGTAGAGGACGGCGGCATCGGGGTCGGACCCGATCGCGTACATCTCCCGACCGCCGCGGGCGGTGTGCAGGTAGTAGCCGACCGCGACGAGCACCGCGACCGCAACCAGGAAGAGGATCGGGAGCCCGAGCACCGATTGCGTGCCGAGTCGGCCGAAGGCGTCGGGCATGTCGGAGGCGTTGATCCGGTTGCTGCCCGCCCAGCTCAGGACGATGCCGCGGTAGATGTAGAGCGTGCCGAGCGTGATCACGAGCGCAGGCACCCGAGCGAGGGCGACCACCAGCCCGTTAACCATTCCGAGCACGGCTCCGAGGGCGATGGCCGCGAGCGCCACGACGACGATCGGGAGGTTGGTGTCGACGAACAGCCGACCGGTGAGGTACGCCGTCAGGCCGAGCACGGAACCGACCGAGAGGTCGACGCTGCGGGTGATCACGACGACCGCCTGGCCGACCGCGAGCAGCATCAGGATCGATGGCGTCAGCAGGAGGTCACGCCAGCTGGTCTCGGCGAACAGGAAACTCGGGCTGGCGATGGTGGCGGCGACGATGACCAGCACCAGGACGAGGACGATGGACGCCTCGCGGGACCGGACGACGGTGGCGACGAACCGCTGCGATGCGCTCAGCCGGCTCGGCGCCACGAACTCGACCGGTGCCTCGACGGCCTCGGGCGGGCTCTGGGTCGTCATGACATCACCACCCCACGGGTGTCGTGTGACCGGGTTGCGGCTCGCATGACCTTCTCCGGACTGGCATCGGCCCGCGGGATGTCGGCGGTGATCCGCCCCTCGCACACGACCAGCACGCGGTCGGCCATGCCCAGCACCTCGGGCAGCTCGGAGGAGATCATCAAGACGGCCATACCTTGGCCGGCCAGTTCGGAGAGCAACCGGTGCACCTCCGCCTTCGTGCCGACGTCGATGCCGCGGGTGGGCTCGTCGATGATCAGCAGCTTGGGCTCGGAGGCCAGCCACTTGGCGATGACGACCTTCTGCTGATTGCCACCGCTCATCGTCGCCGCGGCCATGTCGAGGGCGCTGGTCTTGACCTCGAGACGACGCGCCCACGGGCCACCGGCCCGGTTTTCGGCACGACGCGTCAGCAGACCCACCGTCGAGAGCCGCGCCCGGATCACGGCCGCGATGTTGCCGGCGACCGACGCCTCGGTGACCAGGCCCTGTTTGCGGCGGTCCTCGGGCACGAAGGCGATGCCGGCGCGGATGGCGGCACGTGGGTTGCGCTTGGGCACCGGGGTGTCGCCCAGCCGGACGCTGCCCTCGGTGTAGTCGTCGACGCCGAAGACGGCGCGCGCGATCTCGCTGCGCCCGGCTCCGACGAGACCGGCGAGGCCGACGATCTCGCCGGCGCGAACCTCGAAGGTGACATCGTGGAAGACCCCGGGGCTGGTCAGCCCCTCGACCCGGAGCACCGGTTCCCCGATCGGCGCGGGTGTCTTGGGGAACAGCTCGCCCACCTCGCGGCCGACCATCAGCGCGACGATGGCGTCGACGTCGGTGTCGGTGGTGCGCAGCGTGTCGACGTACTCACCGTCGCGCATCACCGTGATCGTGTCGCAGAGGTCGAAGACCTCGTCGAAGCGGTGCGAGATGAAGACCAGCGCGCGGCCCTCGTCGCGCAACTGGCGGGCCACGGTGAAGAGTCGTTCCACCTCGACACCGCTGAGAGCCGCCGTCGGCTCATCCATGATCAACACCCGGGCATCGAGCGAGATCGCCTTGGCGATCTCGATGATCTGCTGGTCGGCGATCGAGAGACCGAGCGCCGGGCGCCGCGGGTCGATGGCAACGCCGAGGCCGTCGAAGAGACGCTCGGCCTCGGCATACATCGCGGCCCGGTCGATCCGACGACCGCGGCGGACCGGCTGGCGGCCCATGAAGATGTTCTCGGTGACCGAGAGGTCGGGGAACAGTGTGGGCTCCTGGTAGATAACCGCGATGCCGGCGGCCTTCGACTCGGCCGTCGAGCCGAAGTCGACAGACTCGCCGTCGAGCCGCATCTCGCCTGAGTCACGGCGGTGGACGCCCGCCACGACCTTGACCAGCGTCGACTTGCCGGCGCCGTTCTCGCCGACGAGCGCGTGGATCGAGCCCTGCTCGACCTGCAGGGAGCCCGACCGCAACGCGACGACGGACCCGAAGGCCTTGGTCACGCCCTCGAGTTCGAGCACGGGTGTTGGCACTGCTTCTCCCTCGAATTGAAACGTTTTAATAACTGGTTCGCCGGAAACGTACGTGACCGCCGTCACAGGTGTCAACCACTCAGCGAAAACTTGCCTGACATGGCGCGCTCAGCGCGCCTTGAGACGTTTCAGACGACGGCGAGAGAGGCGACCCAGCGGATCAGGTGGTCGAGAAGCGGTGCTGCGGTCTCAAGGTCGAGATGACGTGGATCGGCGCCGAAAATCCCGTGCAACGGGTGCTCGGAGTCGTGCCGGGCAGGGCCATACGGGTCCTCGCCGGACGGCGCCGGATGGGTCTCGGCGTCAGGGAGTAGTTCGACGTGCACCAGGTCGGGGTCGATGGCGGCCAGCACCAACGATTCGAACCGGCCCGCGTGGTCCGGCGCCACCGGCGGCTCCGGCGCCTGGCCGAGCGTGCGCGCCACCACCGACATCTGCCCGCCGGCGGCATTCCAACCCTCGGCGATGCGCATCACGAGATCGCGCTGCTCCTCGGCGAAGTGACCGCTGAGGATTACCGTACGACGCACGCCGAGCTCGCTGAGCCGGCCGAGGGTCTCGCCGAGCAGGGCCTCGATCGCCCCGGGCGCGTTGCTCATGATCGTCCATGGATAGGCGGTGTGCTCACCGCCGACACCCTGGTAGAACGCCGGCAGCACGATGCCGCCACCGCGCTCCGCCGCGCCCCGGCAGATGCCGTGGGCGGTCAAGGCGTCGAGGCCGACCGGCAGGTGCGGACCGTGGTACTCAAGCGTGCCGAGAGGTAGGTAGGCGACCGGGTTCTCGGCCAACCTCGCCTCGATCTGCTCTGGGCTGAGCCTCTCGACAGCGCAGCTCGACGGTCCACTCATACGTAGAAGTTCCTCTCCCATTCGAACGGGGCCAGGCGCTCGTGCAGCCCGTCGACGAGACCCTGCCCGTCGGCGAACGACACGTTGCGCGCAATACGCGCCGGCGAGTCCATGCCGATGATCACGGTGGACACCTCGGGGCGGTCGAGCACGAAACGCACCGCCGCCTCGTCCAGGCCGTCGTACGACGATCGCGTGACCGCTTCGACCGCGGCCACGCGATCCAGCGTCTGGCTGAATCGCTCACCGCGGAAGAACGTCTTGAGCACCGAGTCATCCGCCCACGAGTCGTAGGTGTCGGGCGTCCATGTGCCGCTGAGCGATCCCGAGTCGAGGGCGACCCGGACGACGATCGCCGTGCCCGTCTCCGCGGCCGCGGGCAGCAGCTCCCGCTCGGGGCGCTGCTCGAAGATGTTGTAGATGACCTGGATCGAGTCGACCAGACCCGACCGTGCCAGCTCCACGCCCTCGTCGGCGCGATAGTCCCGCAGCGAGACGCCGATCCGATCGACCACGCCATCGGCCTGGAGCTGATGCAGGGTGTCGAGCCAGCCCCGCTCGCGCATCCCGCCCGGCATCCAGCAGTGCAGCCAGAACAGGTCGATCCGATCGACGCCGAGCCGCTTGCGCGACTGCTCGGCCTGCTCCCGCACGTACGACGCCGGATATGCCTGCGCGATGTCGGGATCGGCCTCGGAGGGATGCGGCCATCGGATCGGCTGCACCTTCGTAGCGACCCGGACCCGCCGCCCAGTCCACTCACGAAGCGAGCGCCCGACGACCTCCTCGCTGTGGCCAGCGCCGTACATCTCCGCGGTGTCGACGAAGTCGATGCCCTGCTCATAGGCCTGCAGGAGCGCACTGACCGACTCCTCGTCGTCGACCGAACCCCACTGGCCGCCGAGCTGCCAGGCGCCGAAGGACACCTCGCTGATCTCCCAGCCGGTACGCCCGAACGGTCGACGATGGATTCCCATCCGGCTGGCTCCTCGCGCTCGGCGCGGCGGATCCGCGCGTTGCCGCCAAAACTACGGAAAGGACGCGGGTCGCGATGCGCGCCGAAGACGCCAAAACATGGACTAGGGACGCATCGTGGTGCGGGCGAACTGGCTCGGCGCGACGCCGTACGCCTTGCGGAAGGCGCGCGAGAAGTACAGCGGGTCGGCGTAGCCCACCAGTCGCGCGACCTCGCTGACCCGCATGCCGGTCGTCCGCAGCAGACTCCCGGCCTCACGCAACCGGAGTTGCCGGATCCACTCCTGCATGGACTGACCGGTGTGCCCGGTGAACAGTCGCTGCGCGGTCGTCTCGCTGCAGCCGGCCGCCTCGGCCACCCGTGCGACCGGCAACTGCTCGGCGATGTGGTGCCGGATGAAGGTCATCATCAGCTCCAGCGACCCGGGCATCGCTGCCTGCCGGGCGTGGGCGTCCGACCAGGTGGCGTTCTCCGCCATCACGAGCCGGCCGAGCGCCCGGAAGTAGTCCTCGTCGAACCCGCCCTCCCCGAGCCGCTCGATCGCGATCGTGGCAAGCTCGGTGATCCGCCGTGCGGAGCCGTTGCTGGTCGTGGTCAGCTCCGGACGGAAGGCCGCGGGATCCCCGGACCGTGCGGGGTCGCTGAGCATCGGGTCGCCCGGCAGGTGCGCGACACCGGGTACGACGGGCCCGGAGCGATCGTGCCGCGGGACGACATGGAGCGTGCCGATGTGGAACGGGCCGTGCCGGTTGGCGTCGTATTGGACCCGATGGCGCCACGGCAGCCGGATCACGTGCTGGCTGTCGACGGTGAAGGTCTGCCCGCCGGCACGGATCTCACCGCCGCCGGCGACGATCCAGATGAACGACACGCTCATAACGTGGGGGTTGATGATGCGCTCGCCGGAGGAGAACCGGTACCAGTTCGCCCCGACCACGACCGGGTCGTCACGAGCGTCATCACCCGCCGCCACGCGGCCGATCATAGGTCAGCCAGCGGCGATCCTGACCTCGACCTTGCCGGCCTCGTAGACCGCGACCGGATGCGCGAACGGCTGCGGCGTCAGTTGCTCGGCCTCGATGAGGGAGAGATCCGGGAACGCGCTCAACAGCGCCATGATCGCCTCCCGGATCTCGACCCGCGCGACCTGCTGGCCGATACAGCCATGGATGCCGTAGCCGAAGCCGTAGTGGCCGAAGGCATCGCGCGACACGTCGAAAGCCTCGGCGTCCGCGCCCCAGTGCTCGGGGTCGCGGTTGGCGGCGACGGGTGACACCGCGACCGACGTACCAGCCGGGATCGTCACGTCGCCGACCACCACGTCCTCGGTGGCGGTGCGTGCGAACAGCGTCACGAACATCGCGCCGACCCGCATGAACTCCTCGACCGCTGGCCCGACACGGTCGAGGTCCTCGCGCAGGTAGGCCAACTGGTCGGGGTGCGTCAGGATCGCGACCGATGCGGTGGCGATGAGATAGGCGACCGAGTCCCGTCCAGCGCCCATGAGCAGGCGGAGCACACCCTCCACCTCGATCCGGTCCAGGTCCGGATTGCCCAGGAGATCGGTGATCACGTCCTCCCCGGGGTCGTCGCGGCGCTCATCGAGGAGGGCACGGATGAAGTCGTACTTCTGCTGGGCGGTCGACAGCTCGACGAACAACCGGACGAAGGTCTCGTAGTGGTGCTCTGGGATGCCGAGGACGTGGCAGTGCGTACGGGCCGAGATCGGCTTGGCGTAGTCGTTCCACAGGTCGACGACCGGACCGATCTCCCGCAACTCCTCGACCTGCCTGTCGATCATCGCGCGGATCCACGGCTGGCGGGAGCGCGCCTGGCGGACCGAGAACCGGGCAGTGATCGCGCGGCGCAGCTTGGCGTGCTCCTCGCCGTCCAGATTCAGCAGATTCAGGTCGTCGGAGCGCTGCCCGTTCTCATCGAGCTCGCCCGGCAGTTCGAGCGGCACGGCGACGCTCTCCGCCCGCCCATCGATGTCCGCCGGCCCGACCGGCATCCGACTGGGTCGCATGCTGAACCGGGGGTCCTGGAGAATGCTGGCCGCGGTGTCGTAGCGAGTGGCGACGAGGCCTTCGTGGCCGTCTTGGAAGTCGAGCGGCACGAGCGCACCCTCCTCCCGCCACGCGGCCAGGCGCGGCGAGGGCTTGAGCGGCGTGCCGTCGCCCGGCAGCGCGCGTGCGTGGACCGGGCACCGGCTCTCGGTGGTCATCGGATGGCTCCTTCGACAGGTTCTGCGGGACGGGACGGGGCTGGCGACGAGGGCGCCGAGACGGCGGCGCGGGCGACGCGGAACTCGCGAGGCGCGGCGTTCCAGCCGACCACCCCGCGAATCTGGTCGGCGGCGTCACGGCTGGTCAGCACGGCCGCCGAGGCATCCCCGATCAGGGGGCGGGCGGGGTCGAACCAGCCGTAGGCGTTGATCCGGGTGCCATGGATCTCGGACCAGAAGAGCGGGATCGGCCGCCCACTCTCGGTCCCATGCACGATCCGGGTCGCGATGCCGACCGCCTGCTCGATGGCGTTGCTCTGGTGCTCGACGCGTTGGTGGCGGCCGGTCGCCGGGTCGGCCCACGCCGCGACGTCGCCGACCGCGTGGACGCCCGGTGCCGCGGCACCCGCGCTGTCGCAGATGATGCCGTCCCCGAGGGTCAGCGCCGAGGACGCGAGCCACTGCGTGTTCGGCGTCGCCCCGATCATCGCGACGACCAGGTCGAAGCCGCGGACGCTGCCGTCGCCGAAGGTCACCCGCGTCCCGTCGGTCGCGGGCTCGGACCCCACGACCTCAGTGCGCAGCAGGACCTCGACGTCGTACGCCGCGTGCAGGTCGGCCAGCCGGTCGCTCAGCAGCGTCCCGACCCCGCCGAAGCCGAGACGGTCCTCGCGCCCGATGAGCGTCGTCTCCGCGCCGTACTTACGCGCCGCGCTCGCGATCTCGGCTCCGAGGATGCCGGCACCGACCACGGCCACGTTGCCCACCACCCGCAGCGCGTCACGCAGCGCGACGGCGTCGGCGACGGTACGCAGCGTGAGAGCCGTCGGCAGCCCGGGATGCCGACGCGGCGTGCTGCCGGTCGCCACGACGATCTCGTCGTACGCCAGCGGGCCCTGGGAGGTGTGCAGCACCCGACCAGCGACGTCGAGTCCGATCGCGGGGCAGCCGGTGCGGACCTCGATGTCGAGATCGTCAATCTCGGTCCTGCTCCGGACCTCCGCCCGGCCGGGCTCCCACTCGCCCATCAGGATCTGCTTGGACAGGGGCGGGCGGGTGTAGGGCAAGCAGGCCTCGTCCCCGACCAGGACGATCTCGCCGTCGTAGCCCTCCTGACGCAGCGTCTCGGCCGTCGTGAGTCCGCCGATGGAGGCGCCGACGACCACTACCCGCTCCGGCGTGGTCATTCCGCCAGCGCGATCGCCCGGGCCGGACACAGCCGCACCGCGCGGGTGGCGGCGGCAAGGTCGGCACCCTGCGGGTCCGGCTCGAGCAGCGCTACGATGCCATCGTCGTCCTGGTCGAAAACGTCGGGCGCCACGAGGGCGCACTGACCGGCTCCGACACAGGCGTCCGTGTCGACCACGATGCTCATCTGGGCTCCTTCCGGGATCGGATTGCGATGTCGTCCATTCAAGACGTCGGACGCTGCGGCCCCCATGGCTCCGCAGGCTCAGAACATGGACTCGACCGTCACAGCCGGCGTACTTGCGATTGAATGCTTTCATTCGGGACCGTCCGGCGGGTGCGTATAGCTTTCTTGTCCTCGCACGCTAGGTTCTGTCACGTTTCAATCGAGGAGGTCGCCGTGGGGCCATCCCGCCAGTCGCGCAGCGCCTCCGTCAAAGACGTCGCCGCGGCCGCCGGCGTCTCCCTCGGCACCGTGTCCAACGTGCTCAACCGGCCCGAGCGGGTCAGCGCCGCCACCCGCGAGCGGGTCGAGCGCGCGATGGTCGACCTCGGCTTCGTGCGCAACGAGTCCGCGCGCTCGTTGCGGACCGGCCAGAGCAGCACACTGGCCTACGTCATGCTCGACGCACGCAACCCGTTCTTCACAGATGTCGCCCATGGCATCGAGCTGGCCAGCGAGGCGATCGACCACGCGCTCTTCCTTTGTAACAGCGACAACCGCGCCGCCCGCGAGGCAGCGCTCCTGGCCGACCTGCAAAAGCGCCAGCTCCAGGGCATCCTGATCACGCCGGTCGACCCCGACAGCGCCACGCTGGCCGAGATCTCCCAGCGCGGGACGCCGCTCGTCATCGTCGACCGGACCCGGAAGTCGGCGGACTTCTGCACCGTCGCCGTCGACGACGTCCTCGGCGGTCGGCTCGCCCTCGAGCACCTCCTCGATCTGGGCCACACCCGAGTCGCGTTCGTCGGCGGCCCGATGTCGATCGGACAGGTTGCCGACCGTTACGAGGGGGCGCGTCGGGCGTGGGCCGAGGCCGGACTCCCGCCCGACGACCTCATCCTCGTCGGCTGCTCGGCCCTCACCGTCGCCGAGGGGCGGACCGCCGGTGAGCAGTTGGACGGCATCCCCGCGCGCCGACGGCCGACCGCGGCCTTCTGCGCCAACGACCTGATCGCGCTCGGTCTGCTCCAGCACGCCATCGGACGCGATCGGAAGGTGCCGACCGACCTTGCCATCGTGGGGTACGACGACATCGACTTCGCCTCGGCCGCCGCGGTCCCGCTGACCTCGGTTCGCCAACCCCGGGAGGAGCTCGGCCGCACCGCCGCGGAGCTGGTCCTCGACGAGGCGCGCGATCCCGCGCACGTCCACCAGCAGGTCACCTTCACGCCCACACTCGTCGCCCGCACGTCGACTACGGGCTGAGCAGCCCCACCGTCAGCGGAAGCGTGCGTGAGAATCAGCCGCCAACGGCCTCGGCCCGCGCGAGCAGATCCTCAGCGATCTCGGCCGGGCTGCTGACGCCGAGCAGTCCGAGGGAGATGTCGAGCTCGGCGAGCAGGTGCTCGAGGACAGCCTGCACTCCGGTCGCGCCGGCCAGCGCCAGCCCGTAGACATAGGGTCGGCCGATCAGGACCGCGTCGGCGCCGAGCGCGAGTGCCTTCACCACATCGGAGCCGCTGCGGATACCGGAGTCGAAGAGAACGGGCACCCGACCGTCGATTGTCCGGGCGATCGACGGGAGCGCGTCGAGGGAGGCGATCGCGCCGTCGAGCTGACGGCCGCCGTGGTTGGAGACGACGATGCCGTCGACGCCGTGGTCGAGCGCCAGCTGGGCATCGCGCGGATCCTGGAGCCCTTTGACCAGGATCGGCAGCGAGGTCAGCTCACGCAGCCGGGCGAGGTCGGCCCAGGTCAGATCGGAGCGCGAGAAGACGTCCAGGAAGGTCTCCACGGAGGCGCGCGGGAGCGAGGAGCGGAGATTGTCCATCAGGCGCCCCGGGTGGTGGCGGGCGATGGAGAGCAGCGCGCGTACGGCGGCGGGCAACTCGCGGAAGGCGGGCCGGGGATCCGCCGGCTCGGCCGACGACCGGCGCACCTGTCGGGAAGCGGCGAGACGACGGAAGGCCGGGTCCGAGGTGTACTGGGCGATCCCCTGTCCGCGGGCGAACGGCAGGAAGCCCAGATCGAGGTCGTCCGTACGCCAGCCGAGGAGATGGGTGTCGAGGGTGACCACGATCGCGTCGCTGCCGATCGCCTCGGCCCGACGGAGGAACGACGCGACGACATCCTCGTCCCGGCTCCAGTAGAGCTGGTAGAGACGTGGCGTGTCGCCGAGGCGGGCGGCCACCTCCTCCATCGGTACCGAGGCCTGGGTCGAGAGCACCATGGGTACGCCGAGGGCTCGCGCGGCGCTGGCGACGGCCCGCTCAGCCTCGGGGTGAGCCATCTCCAGCACCCCGATCGGCGCGAGCAGGATCGGTGCGGGGAGGGTGCGGCCGAGCAGCGTGATCGAGAGGTCTCGCTGCTCGACGTCGACGAGCATCCGTGGCACCAACCGACGACGGGCGAAGGCCTCGGTGTTCGCGGCGACGGTTCGCTGCTGACCGGCGCCCCCGGCGACGTACGCCCACGCCTCGGGCCGCATCCGGCGCCGAGCCGCCTCGGCCAGGGCGGTCGGCGAGGTGGGCACGACCGGACGCCGCCCGAACAGGCCCGCCCGATAGCGGGCGCCCTGGACCTCTCGGCCGATGCTCGCCACGAGGTCAGGCCCGCGCCAGCGGGACATCGGAGACGGCGGCGAAGAGCCGGACACAGCGTTCGGTCATCGCCTCGGCGGACTGGTCGGGGTGGTCGAGCCACCAGGTCACGAGTGCATCCACGATCGTCATCCAGACCTTCACCATCGCCGAGGTGTCGAGCGGGTCGTCGTTGCCCGCGAGGTGCATGAGCTCGCCCACGCCCTCATCTGCCAGCGCGGTGAGGCGACGCTTGTAGCCGGCCAGCTCCTCCGCCACGTCACCGTCGCGAGGAGCCGCCGGATCGAAGAAGAGCCGCCAGCGCCACTTCTGCCGCTCGAGCAGGGCGAAGATCCCCTGCAGGGTCAACAGACCGCGCTCGAGACCGACCGCACCCGCATTCGCGCGCCGCTCGATCTCGTCGGCCAGGATGACCCCCGAGTCGTGGAGACAGGCGGTGTAGAGCCCCTCCTTCGAGCCGAAGTACTGGTAGACCAGCGGCTTGGAGATCCCCGCCCGCTCGGCCACTGCCGCCACACTCGTGGCGGCGTACCCCTCGGTACCGAAGATCTCGCCCGCGGCTCGGAGGATCTGAGCCTCCCGATCAGCACGCGGGACTCCCTTCGTCCCCGCATTCACCCGTGGCATGGCCGAGAGTCTAGTGATCAGATCTGACCTTGGGGTAACTTACTGAGAAGTCATATCAAGTCGGACGGCACGCGGAGGAGCGACCATGCACGAGATGCTCGACCCGCTGAGGAGTCCGCTCACCTATGCCGTCCCCTTCTTCTTCCTCGCGATCGCGGTCGAGCTCGCCGCGCTGAGATGGCTCGACCACGACGACACCATCACCGGTTATCTCGCCAAGGACTCGCAGACCTCGCTCCTGATGGGGCTCGGCTCCTTGGTGAGCATCACCGCCATCAAGGCCCTGATGTTCGTTGGCTACATCGGGATCTGGGAGTACGTCGCGCCCTGGCACCTGCCCAGCACCTGGTGGGGCCTCCTGACCGCCGTCGTACTCGTCGACCTCGCCTACTACTGGTCGCACCGCTTCGTGCACCGGGCGCGGGTCGGCTGGGCGGCCCATCAGGCGCACCACTCCTCGGCGTACATGAACTTCACGACCGCACTGAGGCAGAAGTGGAACCCATGGTTCGAGTTCTTCTTCTTCGCGCCGCTGCCCTTCCTCGGCATCTCGCCGGCCGGGATCTATCTGGCCTTCTCGATCAACCTGCTCTACCAGTTCCTCGTCCACACCGAGACGATCGGCCGGCTGTGGACTCCGATCGAGTGGGTGATGAACACGCCGTCGCACCACCGGGTCCATCACGGCTCCGATCCGGAGTACCTCGATCGCAACTACGCCGGCATCCTCATCGTCTGGGATCGTCTCTTCGGGACCTTCACCCCCGAGCGGCAGCGACCGACCTACGGCCTGACCAAGCCGGTCGAGACCCACAACGTGGTGAGGCTGGAGTACGGCGCCTATGCCGAGCTGTGGCGCGATCTGCGCGGTGCGAGTTGCTGGCGCGACCGGCTCGGCTACCTCTTCCGCCCGCCCGGCTGGGCGCCCGGCACCCGCGGTCTCGGAGGCGCGGCACCAAAACTGGTGTCACCCGGCACCCGGCCGGCCACCCGACGCGCCGACTAACACCAGGTTTGACTGCGTCCTCGACTGCGCTCTCGGCCACGCTCAGGCGGCGCGGCGACCCAGCCGGCGTACCAGGAGGAGGCCGAGGACGCCCACGATGAACAGGGCCGCGCCCGGCGCAGCGACGCGGGTGAAGGAGCGCGGCGCGCCGGTCGAGGGCGGGTCGAAGGTCACCGGAGCCGGCTCGGTGCTAGTGGCATCGCCGAGCAGCCGGTTGAGCTGGGCGTTGAGCTTGTCGGTGTAGGGGCGCACCCCGCGCTTCGCGCCGCCGGCGAGATACACCTTGCCGCTCGCCTGGACGAAGAAGAAGTAGTCCTCGTCGGCGGTGAGGTTCTTCGGCTGACACGGTCCCGCGCCGAACCGCACCTGCACCTGCCCACTCACCTCGCCCTTGAGAGCGCGCTGGACGGCCACCGGATACGCGACCGCCCGTCCGGACTTCGCCTGCTTGGCCGGACCGGTCACGCGCCCGTGGAAGACCACCGGTGCCGACGACGCCTGACGGGCGGCGAATGCGGGACAGGTCGAGGCGGCGTACGCCGTCGGCGACCCGCCCGGGCCGACGAGCGCGACCCACAGCACGGCCGCGAGCAGGGTGGTGACGAGCCCGAGAGCGGCCGCACGCGAAGCAGAGTACGAGTGGGGCATGCCGCCCATTGAACCAGCCGGTAGGGGTGTCACAGGTCGAAGACCCCGGCCAACACCCGGGCGACGCCGTCGTCCTCGTGGCCCGGCGCCACATGGGTCGCGCAGGAGACGACGCTGGGGTGTGCATCCGCCATCGCGTAGGAGGTCCCGGCCCAGCTGAGCATCGGCAGGTCGTTCGGCATGTCTCCGAAGGCGATGACATCGTCCGGGCCGACACCGAGCTCGGCGGCGACCAGCTCCAAAGTGGAGGCCTTGGTCACTCCGGCGGCGCTGATCTCGAGCAGCGTGGTGTGGTCCGACCAGGTGACAGTGGCGCAGTCACCGACCACCTCGGTCGCCTTCTGAGAGAACCCATCCGCGTCCCCCGAGTCGTGACGTGCCAGCAGCTTCAGCACCGGCTGGTCGACAAGCTCCTCGATCGGCGCCCGGCGGGCCCCGGGTGGCAGCGGCGCCCGCTCGTCGTACTCCGGCTCCAGCGCGATGCCCGCCAGGGTCTCGACCGCGAACCGCATCGACGGCTCTGCCTCGCGAAGCCGCTGGCTGGCCTCCAAGACCATCTCCGCAGAGATCACCCGCTCCAGCCGAGGTAGGCCGGCGGCCACGTCCCAGACCAGGGCGCCGTTGGAGACGATCGCGAGTCCCAGACTCCCGACGTGCTCGAAGACGACCTCGGTCCAGCGCAACGGGCGGCCGGTCACGAAGATCACCGGGACGCCGAGATCGTCCAGCCGCCGCAACACCGACCGGGTGTAGTCGGAGACCGACCCGTCGGCGCGGACCAGCGTGCCGTCCAGGTCGGTGGCGACAAGTCTGGGCCGCCGCGACAGCGCCGGAGCCGGCCTCATCGTCACGCTCACCGCACCATTGTGGCCCGGCCGCCCCAGCCCCGCCGAGTCGGCGCCAATGCTCGCCCCAGACCCGCCGAGTCGGCGCTAACGCCGCGAGTTGTGCACAGCGGCTGTGGACACACGGCTGCACAAGCGCCGACTCGGGCTCTCTACGCGCGGCATAAGCGCCGAGTCGGGGTTAGGTGGGGAGCGGACGCACCATGACGAGGTGGCCGTCCTCGTCGGAGCCGCGCAGGATGGTGAACCCGCACTTGGCGAGGACCCGCAGGCTGGCGGCGTTCTCCGGCTCGACCGAGGCGCGCACCCGGACGCCCTCGAGATCGGCGAGCTCCACCAGTGCTCGGACCGCCTCGGTGGCGAATCCCCAACCGCGCGCCTCGGCGACGAGGCCGTAGCCGATCTCGGTCTCCGGCGCGGCACCCACAGTCCGGTCGGTGACGCCTTCTGGCGGCCCGAAGAACCCGATCGAGCCGAGGGTGGTGACACCACGCACGATCGAGCGCGAGGACCATGGGTCGCCCTCGACCCAGAGAGTGGACGCATCCAGGTCGTCCTGGCGCGGGAAGTCGGGGTGCCAGCCGGGCAGCCGTTCGCCGGCCCGGATGGCTCCGACCTCGTCCCGAGTCCACAGCGGCAGGCGCAACCGGTCGGTCGTGACGACCGCGGGCAGGGTCATCCGCCATCCCCGGGGGCAGGGAACCAGCGGGCGAGCTCAACGGCCGCGCCGTCCTCGTCGACGGACAGCGTCGTGGCGTCGGCGACCTCTTGCACCTCCGGGACGGCCTGTCCCATCGCTACACCGCGACCGGCCCACGTCAGCATCTCGACATCGTTGCGCCCGTCGCCGATCGCGAGCACGTCGGCAGGCTCCAGGCCGAGCTGGTCCACGACGTAGGACAACCCGGAGGCCTTCGACACCCCGATCGGAGTGAGGTCGAGCCAGGCCGTCCAGCCGACGACGTAGGAGATGCCGTGCAACCCAAGCGAGCGGCCGAGCTCGACGAACTCGTCCACGGTCGCCTCGGGATCGCGGATGATGACCCTGGAGACGGGCTGGGAGACCAGTTCCTCGATCGGCGTGACGACCATGTCGCCGGTGAGCTCGCCGGGCGGGAAGTGGTCGTTGATCCGGTAGCCGACTCCGCGCTCCTCCACCGCCACCAGGACCGACGGGCGCCGCTCTAGGATCCGCTCGACCGCCGGACGAGCGTCGAAGGTCTCCTCGTGTACCACGTCGACCGGCGGGTAGCGGAGGATGACCGCGCCGTTGGAGGCGACGATCCAGAGTCGTTCGTCGTCGCCGGACAGCTCGGCGTCCGGGAGGCCCAGCAGGTCGGCGACCCGGGTCATGCCGTGCGGAGAGCGGCCGGAGGCGAGCACGATGTGGGCCCCGGCGGCGTACGCCCGACGGACCTCGTCGCGGACCGCGGGCGGCACCTCCTCGTGAGTGGTGCCGGAACCCTCGAGCCAGCGCAGCAGCGTGCCATCGATGTCGAGCGCGACGAGTCGCGGCTGCCAGCCGTGCTCCCCGGGCAACACCGCGCGAGTCCCCTCGCCTGCGGCGCCCTGAATCCGTCGAAAGCTCGAGGGGCGTTTGGACAGACTCAACGTGCGTTCACCGGCTTGAGAACCTCGAGGCCGCCGAGGTAGGGCCGGAGCGCGACCGGCACCCGCACCGACCCATCGGCCTGCTGATGGGTCTCGAGGACCGCGACGATCGCCCGTGGGATTGCGGTGAGCGTTCCGTTGAGGGTGGCCAGATGCTTGGTCGGGCCCTGCGCGCCGCCCTCAGCGGGGAAGCGGCCTCGGATGTTGAGCCGCCGCGACTGGAACTCGGTGGTGTTAGACGTCGAGGTCAGCTCGCGATACTTACCCTGGGTCGGGATCCAGGCCTCGCAGTCGAACTTCCGGATCGCGGAGTTGCCGAGGTCGCCCGCAGCCACGTCGATGACCCGATAGGCCAGCTCCAGCTTGTCGAGGAACTCCCGCTCCCACGCGAGCAGCCGCTGGTGCTCG
>Ga0164243_10002813_pt1 | contig 28336 bp, 22 predicted proteins | sample OricompcompostOP_FD_108781 | JGI IMG/M metagenome (GOLD analysis project Ga0164243, IMG submission 108781) | Organic Plus compost microbial communities from Emeryville, California, USA - Original compost - Organic plus compost (OP) | ecosystem: Engineered > Solid waste > Mixed feedstock >... | reverse complement strand
CGGGAGACTGCGGTCTCCACCGCCTCCGGGCCGAGCTCGCCACCAGGCTGTTGGGCGGACCGCTGCCGGTCGACGGCTACGGGTCGCGACGGGGTCCGGTCGTCGACGACACGAACAGGTACACGGCGTTCTGCGGGCACCGCGGACACGAGGCAATCACCAAACTCTGATCAGATACCACTGGCTGCACTGAAGCACTGAAGAATCGGGCCTCGGGCACGTCATCGTGAGTCGGATGATCACCACCCCCGGCCTGGCCGTACGGATCACTTCCCGGGGCCGCCAGGAAGGAGGCGTCCGGGTGATCGAGGTGGGAAGAGTCCGACTGCGAGGCTCTGGCTTCCAGCCTACGACTTCGGACCTTATTACCCCGCATCATTGTGGCTATATCTATCATTGGGTCCCGTAATGGCTCCGACGGTGCGGAGCGGCAAGGGGGCACGATGGCGGACGAACAGACCTTCGATCCGGTGCTGTTGCGCACCTATCTGGCAGTGGTCGAAGGGCTGAGCTTCACCCGGGCTGCCGAGCAGCTGGGACTGAGCCAACCGACCGTGTCCCAGCATGTCCGCCGACTGGAACAGGCGGCCGGCCGGCAGTTGGTCTCCCGGGACACCAGGACGGTCCGGCTGACCGACAACGGTGAAGCGATGGCCGGCTTCGCCCGGACCATCCTGGCCGCCAACGACGAGGCGATCGCGTACTTCCGCGGCTCGGCGATGTCCGGCCGGCTGCGGTTCGGAGCGGCCGACGAGTTGGCGCTGAGCGAGTTGCCGCACATCCTGCGCGACTTCCGGCAGCTCTATCCGAAGATCAATCTCGAGCTGACGGTGACACAGTCCGGGATCCTGCAGCGGCGGCTGCTGGCCAACCATCTCGACCTGATCTTCATCAACCAGGAGCCCGACACCGACCGTGGCCGGTTGGTCCGCCGCGACCGGCTGGTCTGGGTGGGGCTGGAGAAGACCGAGATCGATCCGGACCAGCCGGTGCCGTTGATCACCTATCACGCCCCCAGCTACAGCAGGAGTGCTGCGATCAACGCGTTGGAGGGTGTCGGCCGGACCTGGCGGATCACCTGCAACACCCGCGAGATCAACGCCATCCTGGCCGCGACCCGGGCCGGGCTGGGGTTGTGCGTCCTGGCCCAGAGCCGGGTGCCGGCGGACCTGCGGGTGGTCAGCGGCCGCTTCGATCTCCCGGTACTGCCGGATGTGGAGATGGCCCTGGTGGACAATCCGCGTGCCCCGCGGGAACCGGTCGAGGCGCTCAGCCGGGCGATCCACAACCTGCCTCTGGCGCCGCTGCGGCCGTGACGGCGGGCCACCACGACGGATCGCCCGGGTCCGGACCGACGTTGCGACCAAAGCCTGTTGGGAGCGGTGCCCGAAGTCGATACGCTTGGCGGACCCGGAATGGTCCGGGCAGGATTCGGCGTTGATTCTTACGGTGTCCCGGAGAGGCCGGGGCACCGCAGCAAGTACGAGTGAGGTTGAGGTGCCAACAGGCAAGGTCAGGTTCTACGACTCCGCCAAGGGGTTCGGATTCCTGAGCAAGGAAGAGGGCGGCGACGTCTACGTCCGGTCGACCGCGCTTCCGCCCGGGGTTACCACACTCAAGCCCGGCCAGCGGGTCGAGTTCGGTGTCGTCGAAGGCCGCAAGGGCGAGCAGGCCCTGTCGGTGCGACTGCTGGAGACCCCGCCCTCACTTGCCCAACAGCGCCGCAAGTCCCCCGACGAGATGGCCGTGATCGTCGAGGATCTGATCAAGATGCTCGACTCGATCAGCAACGGCTACCGTCGCGGACGGCACCCGGACAACCGGGTCGGCAAGAAGGTCGCCAGCGTGCTGCGCGCCGTGGCCGACGAGCTGGACCTCTAGCCGGATCTGCTCCCGGTCCCGGTCCACGAACATCCCGGGAGATCTCACCGCCGTGCCGGGATACCCCGGTGCACCGGATTCCCCTAGGATCCGGTGACCCTGGGAGCACCGACCACCGAGACGACCCGGCCGCCGACCGAACCGTCCGGGTTGATCGATCGCTGGTTCGAGATCACCGCCCGGGGGTCGACGGTCGGCCGGGAGGTCCGGGGCGGCCTGGTGACCTTCTTCACCATGGCCTACATCCTGGCCCTGAACCCGTTGATCATCGGCACTGCCGCCGACCACAACGGCAACCTGTTGGGTGGCGCACCGTGGAAGGACGCGGCCGGGCAGGTGATCAGCGCCAATGTCGGGCATTCGATCACCTTGGTCGCCGGTGCCACGGCGTTGATCGCCGGGGTGACGACGATCGCCATGGGCGTCTTCGGGCGTTTCCCGCTCGGCCTGGCCACCGGTCTCGGGTTGAACGCCCTGGTGGCGTTCACCGTCGCGCCCCAGATGACCTGGCCGCAGGCCATGGGTCTGGTGGTCATCGAGGGTGTGGTGATCGCGATCCTGGTGCTCACCGGATTCCGGACCGCCGTCTTCCGCGCCGTCCCGTCGTCGCTGCGCGCCGCCATCTCGGTCGGCATCGGTCTGTTCATTGCCTTCGTCGGCCTGGCCGATGCGGGCGTGGTCCGCGCCGGCGACGGCACCCTGGTCCAGCTCGGGCTGCACGGATCGCTGACCGGCTGGCCGATGCTGGTGTTCGCCATCGGCCTGTTCACGGTCGCGGTGTTGCAGATCCGCCGGGTCCGCGGCGCGATGTTGATCTCCATCGTCGTCGCCACGGTGGTGGCGGTGATCATCCAGCTGTTCGCCCAGCTGCCGGCGCAGAGCGACGCACACCCCACGGGCTGGGCGCTGAACATCCCCACCCTCGGCAAGATCATCTCGGTACCCGATCTCAGCCTGATCGGGCATGTCGACGTGTTGGGCGCGTTCATCGACGGCGGTATCGGCCGCTTCGTGCCGCTGGTGCTGCTGGTCTTCGCACTGATCCTCTCCGACTTCTTCGACACCATGGGCACGGTGGTGGCCATCGGCGCCGAGGGCAATCTGCTGGACGAACACGGCAACCCGCCGCATCTGACCCAGATCCTGCTGGTCGACTCGCTGGCAGCGGCGGCCGGCGGCGTCGGCTCGGTGTCGTCCAACACCACCTACATCGAGTCCGCCTCCGGCGTCGGCGAGGGCGCCCGGACCGGGCTGGCCTCGGTGGTCACCGGCCTGGGCTTCCTGGTCGCGATGTTCCTTGCCCCGTTGGCCGGGCTGGTGCCGTCGGAGGCGGCGACCCCGGCGCTGGTCTTCGTCGGCTTCCTGATGATGTCCCAGGTCACCAAGATCAACTGGTCGGAGCTGGAGGAGGGCCTGCCCGCGTTCCTGACCATGGCCCTGATGCCGTTCACCTACTCGATCACCAACGGCATCGGCGCGGGTTTCGTGATGTACGTCTTCCTCAAGATCATCCGTGGCAAGGCACGCAGCGTCCATCCGTTGATGTACGGCATCGCGATCGCCTTCCTGATCTACTTCCTGCAGGGCCTGATCAACAGCTGGATCAGCTGACCACCCGGCCGGTCGGTCGGTCCGCTGCCCGACCCGGCGGTCAGTTCGGTGCGGCCAGCCGGTGCTTGAGCTGCGGGATGTCCAGGTCTGGGTGGGGATACTCCGGGTGCAGCTCCCGCAGCGTGTCCCGGAGCAGTACGGCAATGGCCCAGTTCCGGTACCACTTGCGATCAGCGGGAATCGCGTACCACGGGGCGACCTCGGTCGACGTCGCCGCCAGCGCCTGGGCATAGGCCTGCTGGTACTTCGGCCAGAGCTGCCGCTCGTCGATGTCGCCGACGTTGAACTTCCAGTTCTTGGTCGGGTCGTCCAACCGGGCGAGCAGCCGTTCTCGCTGCTCGTCGTAGGAGATGTTCAGGAAGCACTTGACCACCGTGGTCCCGGCGGCGTCGAGCTCGGCCTCGAACTCGTTGATCACCTGGTAGCGGCGGATCCGCTCGGCATCGTCGATCTGATCATGGACGACGGTGACCAGCACGTCCTCGTAATGGGACCGGTCGAAGACGCCGATCAGCCCACCGGACGGCAGCGCGCGGCGGATCCGCCAGAGGAAGTCGTGGGCGCGTTCCTCGGCGGTGGGCTTCTTGAAGGCGCGGACGTGGGTGCCCGCCGGGCCGACCAGTCCGACCACGTGCTCGATGACGCCGCCTTTCCCGGAGGTGTCCATGCCCTGCAGCACCAGCAGCACGGCCCTCGGATCGCCGTCGGTGCCGCCGGCATACAACCGCTCCTGCAGCTCAACCAGCTCCGGGCCGATCGACTTCAGCTCCTTGCGGGCCTGTTTCTTGTTCTTCGGCCCGGTCGGAATCTTTCGCGGCGGGTAGTCGGCAAGATCGACGGCGCCGTCCTCCGGATCGACCCGCAGTCTGCGCCGCAGGCCCGACACGCCGTCGTCGCAGGTGTCGTCGGCGGTCTCGGGGTCCGGCGCGGTCTTCTTCGACATGGCCGAAGCCTACGGTCCGGTGGTCGACGCTTGGCCGAAGCTGCGCCGAAAGCCGGCCCGGGACATACCTGCTGCGCCTATTCTGACTGCCGTCACCCGCAGGCGGTCGTGAGGAGTGAGGCGTGGAAACGGACCCGGCTTCCGAACACCATCGGAGTCGTGTCGGACAGACCCTCGGCGCCGGCGCCCGCGGCATCGGCCACGGCGTCACCCGGGGGCTGCGCAAGGTGGTCGACTACAGCGACTCCGGCGGCGCCGGCCCGACCGGTCTGGGAAAGCTGGTCCGGCTGGAGTTCACCGATTCGGTGGGCGACGCTGCGGTCACCATCGCCCTGGCCGGCACCATCTTCTTCGGTACGCCGACCGACGAGGCCCGGCCGGAGGTGGCGCGGTTCCTGGCGATGACGATGGTTCCGCTGGCCATCCTGGCGCCGCTGATCGGACCCTTCCTGGATCGCTTCCGGTACGGCCGGCGCTGGGCGATCGGCGTCTCGACCGCGCTGCGCGCCTTCCTGTCCTGGGTGCTGGCCGGTGTCGTCGACGACCCGGGCTCGGTGTGGTTGTTCGTCTGCGCGCTCGGCGTGCTGGTGGCCAACAAGGCCAACACGGTCAGCCGGGCGGCCGCCGTGTCCCGGCTGCTGCCGGACGGGTTCACCCTGGTCAACGCCAACTCGCGGCTGTCGATGGCCAACGTGGTCGGGCTCGCGGTCGGTGGTCTGCTGGGCGGCGTGATCTCCCGGCTCGGTCCGGAGTGGGCGCTGCGATTCGCCTTCGTTGTTTTCCTGGTGGCGGTGGTCCAGACGATCCTGCTGCCGGCCCAGGTGGATTCGACGAAGGGTGAGCAGTCGGCGGGTGCGGTGTTCTGGCGGCGCAAACAGGGCCCGAACGACCAGCGCCGGTTCCGCAATATGACCGCACCCACGCAGTTGGCGTTGCTGGCCAACCTCGGCGCGAAGCTGATGGGCGGCTTCCTGACCTTCTTCCTGGCCTTCCTGTTCCGGGAACATCCGTTGGGCAAGCTGCCTGCGCTGGTCGCGCTGGCGATCGTCGTCGCCGCCTCCGGGGCGGGCAATGCGATCGGTACGGTGATCGGCAACCTGCTAAAGGACAAGCGGCCGGAGTTGATCGCGTTGGTGTTCCTGGCCGTCGATGCCGCGATGGCCGTCGTCACCGCGATCTTCTACGGGGCGCCGACGGTGATCGCGATGGGATTCGTCGCCGGCCTGTCCACCCAGATGGTCAAACTCGGTTACAACGCACTGGTGCAACGCGACGTCGCCGACGAGGTCCAGACCTCGGTGTTCGCGCGCTCGGAGGCGGTCTTCCAGATGTGCTGGGTGGCCGGCGGGTTCCTCGGCATCGCCCTGCCGTTGATCCCCCACCTCGGCTTCGGCGTGGTGGCGGGGCTGCTGCTGGCGGTTGCGGTGCTGATCATCATCCATTGGATGCGTACGCATCGGCTGCAGGCGGTCGGTGACGCGGGTTTAGAGACTCCCCAGGAGGGCTGACAGAATGGGCGGTATGGCGACCTCCGGACGTACCCGCGCGGTGAAACTCGATTCGATCGCTGCCGGTGCCGTCGATCTGGCCCGGGAGGCGGCCGAGGAAACGGCCGGCGTCATGGGGGTCGGCGAGTATCTGGGGGCCCGCGCCGAGGCCGAGCGCGTGGTCAGCCACCATTTCGCCTGCCCGCATCCCGGTTACCGCGGTTGGCACTGGTCGGTGACCGTCGCCCGGGCGTCCCGGGCCCGGGTGGCGACGGTCGACGAGGTGGTGCTGCTGCCGGGAGACGATGCGCTGACCGCCGAGGAGTGGGTGCCGTGGGCGGACCGGGTGGAACCGGGCGACGTCGGCCCGGGCATGTTGATGCCGTCCCCGGACAACGATCCGCGACTGGAACCCGGCTACACCGGCGGTGAGGACGCCGCGGACCCCGAACCGGCTGAGGCGTCGGTGATCAGGGCCGTGGTCGCCGAACTCGGTCTTGGCCGGGAGCGGGTGCTCAGCGTCGACGGGCGGGACGAGGCCGCCGAACGCTGGTTGGACGGACCCGGCGGACCGGACAACCAGTTGAGCAAGATGGCACCGGCCACCTGCGTCACCTGCGGGTTCTTCGTACGGCTGCGGGGTGTGCTGGGCCGCGAGTTCGGGGTCTGCGCCAACGCGTACTCACCCTCCGACGCGCAGGTGGTGAGCATCGATCACGGCTGCGGCGCGCATTCCTCGGTGCCCGAGCCGGAACGCGCCAAGGAGTTGCCGCCCCCGGTCTGGGACACCATCGCCTGGGACGAGACCGGCGGCCTCTTCGACTGAGGCAACGTGCCGCGGAGATGCCGAACGGCCCGCCGGTCGCTGGACCGACGGGCCGTCGCGTGTTCGGTCAACGCAGGCCGAGTGCTCGCTGCACCGTGAAGAAGAGATCGGTCTGGTTGGTCACCCCGAGCACGGAGGCAGCCTGCGGACCACCTGCGGCGATCCGCACCTGGGTGCCGGTGTGCTGTTGGGATCCCGGATACGCCGTCGTCGCGTAGCTGATCGTCATGTCCGCGCCCTCATTGGTGGTGAGCGTGGCGGTGACGCCCGTGGTTGGGGAACCGGCTTCGACGATCTGGCTGGTATGGCCGTGATCGGCTGTCACCACCACCAGCGTGTCGCGGTGGGAGCGCTGGTACTCGAGCGCAACGCGTACGGCGGCATCGAAGGCGACCGTCTCGCCGATCTGCCCGCACGGGTTGGCCGCGTGGTCCTGTTTGTCGATCGACGCACCCTCGACCTGCAGGAAGAAGCCCTTGCGGGAATGCCGGGACCTGGCGTCCAGCACCGAGATCGCCCTGCTGGTCATGTCGGCCAGGTGCGGCTGATCGGGGTTGCGGGCGGTGTTGATCGCGCAACGGGCCGGATCCGTACCCTGTCGGGTCGGGGTCGGGCCGGTCCATTCCAGGTCGAGGTTGCCCGGGGCGAACAGGCCGAGGATCGGCCGGCGACCGTCGGCCGCCTTCAGCTGGGCAGCGGTGGTCACGACCCGGGTGCCGAGCGCCTCGGCCTTCTGCCGAACCGTCATCCCGGCGTACCGACCGCCCTTGATCACCTGCCGGTAGGCCGCAGATCCGCCGCCGAGCAGCAGATCGGGTTGCAGCGCCGCCTGCTGCTCGGCGATCGAACCCGGGCCGCCGTTGCGAACGTCCTGGGCCGGGCAGTCGGCCATGTCGGCCGGCCCGTAACAGCCGCGTTCGGCGACATGTGCGGTCTGCACCGCCGGAGTGGCGTCCTCGATCTCGGCGGTGGTCACGTCACCGGTCCGGAAGCCGGCGCGTTTGGCCAGTTCCAGGGCGGTCGGCACCGCTGTCCTGCCGTCGGGCAGCACGGAGACGGCACCGTTGTAGGTCTTGTGGCCGGTCGACCAGCCGGTGCCCGAGGCGGCCGAGTCGGTGACGTAGTCGGGTTTGTCCGGGTGGTCCTTCTGCACGGCGTAGGTGGTGTACTCGCCGGTCAGCGGCAGGGTGTCCATCGCCAGCCGCCCGTTCGCACCGACCTGGTAGTTGCGGGCGATGGTGATCTCCGAGTCGCCCATCCCGTCGCCGATCAGGACGATGACGTTGCGCGCATGCCCGCCGATGATGGACCGGCGGGCGGCGGCCGAGGGGTCGTCGTGGGGACCGTGGGCGATCGCCGCGGTCGGCACCGCGAGCGCAGTGGCCGCGAGGACCGTACCGGCCGCGACCAGGCGGCGGTGTCGGGAGCGGGTGGCGGGGCGATCCCCGGGCCGCGACGATCGGGTCGCCGGCTTCATAATCATCCTCCTGGGTTGCACGGAAAGCACGACTGCGACGCTAGGGCGCGACCGGTTGGAATGATCAACACCGGAATGACGAGACGATGAATTTCAGGCGCGGGTCCGGGGAACGACACTGGGGCCGTCCGGAGGGTTGGACACGATGACGTTCGCGGGTTTTCCGGCCAAGGCGCTGGACTTCTACGACGACCTGGAGATCGACAACTCCAAGGCGTACTGGGACGCCAACAAGCAGGTCTACACCGAGGCCGTCCTGGTGCCGATGCGGGAACTGACCGCTGCCCTGGAGGCAGACTTCGGATCGGCCAAGATCTTCCGGCCGTACCGGGACGTCCGGTTCTCCCGGGACAAGACTCCGTACAAGACCCACCAGGGCGCCTTCGTCCATGCCGCCGAGTCGACCGGTTTCTACTTCGAGATCTCGGCCCGGGGCGTACGCATCGGCGCCGGTTTCTATCACGCCTCACCGGATCGGCTGGCCGGCTACCGCGACGCGACGGCCGCCGACGGCAGTGGCCGGCAACTGTCCCGGATCGTCAACAAGCTGGCCGCTGCGGGATTCGACATCGGCGGTGACCGGCTGAAGACCAAACCGCGCGGTGTCGATCCCGATCATCCACGGCTGGAGCTGCTCCGGCACCGGTCGCTGTTCGCCGGCCGGATGCTCGGCTTCGACCCGGTGATCCACAGCCCCGACCTGGTCGAGGTCGTCCGGACCGATTGGCAGACACTACGGCCGCTGGTCGACTGGGTGGTACGCCACACCGCCGGCCGGGACTGACCGGGGCCTTCGCGCACCCTTTCGTCGTCCGCGCACCCCTTGGTCGTCCGCGCACCACTTGGTCGTCCGCGCACCCCTTGGTCGTCCGCGCACCACTTGGTCGTCCGCGCACCCGTTGCAACTGGTGCGCCGCCGACCAAAGGTCGCGACGTCGAGGAAGTGGTGCGGCAACGTACGCCGCCGGCGGGCCGGGGGAGACGCGTCGGACCGTCGCGTCCGGACGCTGCTATGCCGCCCTGGACGGCGTGTCCGCGGCCGCCGGCACAGGGGACCTGCCTGCGGTCATCGCGGCATGCAACCGTACGGCGGCGGCGACGGCGACCAGGCTGATCAGGATGTTGACGCCGATGAACACGCCGCTCAGCCCGGCACCCAGGGTGACGCCGGAGATCAGCGGACCGATCGTCGACGCTCCGGTCTGCAGAGCGGTGAACACGCCGAGCGTCGAACCGACCATGCTGGACGGGGCCAGCGCGGCGATCAACGGATTGAGCACGGGTGCGAACAACGTCTCACCGAGCGCGAAGATCCCGAACACGCTGAGGAAGATCATCGGCGCCAACGCGTGCAATCCGGCCGCGGCGCCCAGCAACGTCCAGGCGACCACCCAGACCGCTCCGACGATCATCAACAGCCGGGCCGCCGACCGGCGAGCCGTCCACCGGATGACCACGACCTGCAGGGCAAGGATCACCGCACAGTTGAGCGCAGCCGCTATTCCGACGGCCTTCTCGTCGACGCCCAGCACGGTCAGCCCGTACGCCGGCAACCCGCTCTCGAACTGGGCGTTGTACGCCATCGCCAGCGCGATGCTGATCACCGCGGTGAGCAGCAGCGGCTTCGACGCCCCGATCGCAGTCAGCGTCTGCCGCGGCGTGGCGGTCAACTCGTCCGCGGCCACCACAACACCGGTCAGCGCCTTGTCCCCGACACCCGCCACCATGATCAACAACGCGGAGATCGCGAAGCCGCCACCGGCCATCAGGAAGGCCGGCATCATCCCGTGGGTCCGGTCCAGATGGACCAGGAAGCCGGCGGCGAAGGATCCGATGCCCATCCCGAGCGCCTGTCCGCTGGCGATCCAGGCGAACACCTTGCGCCGGTCCTGCGCACCGGGAGCCCAGCGCAGCGCCAACACCGACTGGGCGGGACTGCCGCCGGCCAGCCCGAAGCCGAAGCCGACCATGCCGATCAGGAAGGTGACCGGGTTGTCGGCCAGGATCAGCGAGAAGGCGGCCACTGCGGCGATGGCGCGGGCGACGATCGCGACCAGGGCCGGGGGACAGCGATCGGCCAGCCGGCCGCCGAGCGGGGCGGCCAACAGCGCGCCGATCGAGAACAGGCTGGAGGCGGCGGCGCCGACCATGCCGCCCCAGCCGCGGGTCGTTGCGGCATAGGCGTACTGATAGGGGAGCACGGTCCCCCAACCGAGCATGGCGATCGCGGAAGCGACGATGAGCAGAACCGCGCGACGCACCGCTGACGAAACCCCCTCCGGCCCGAGCGCGGGCGAACGAGCCGACCGGTTTCGGGCGAAACGAAACCCGACCCCGGTGTCGTGCACCGGGGCCGGGTCGCTGCTGACCATTGTGTGGAAGACTTCACCGCCTAATACTTCTAGGCAGAAGACTTCGATGTCGAAATAATAGCACGACTGTGCAGTCGACACGGGATATCCGGGGGGCGGTCTGACAGGATGGCGGTAATGGCCAGGGCGAAGCGCAAGACGTTGACCGACGAGTACCGCGAGGCGGTTGCCAGCTATGTTGCGGCCGGCGCCGACGAGCAGGTGCAACGGGTGATCACCGCGGTCGGCCGACTCAGCAAACGGTTGGACCAGTGGTACGACAACCAGCTGGCCGACCTCAACGTGTCCTCCGGCGAGTGGGCGGTGCTCAGCGAACTGGCCCGACGCAACGGCGATGCGATGACTCCGAGCCAACTGGCCGCGGCAACCGACGTTGCACCCTCGTCGATGACTCATCGGCTGGACGGACTGGTGCAGCGTGGGCTGGTGCACCGCGAGGCCGATCCGGACAACCGCACGCGGGTGCTGGTCCGGTTGTCGGACGAGGGCTGGGAACTCTTCGCCGCCGCGATCCGCGAGGCCAATGTCGTGGAGAGTGACGTGGTCGCCCCACTGACCGACAGCCAGACCCGCGAACTGGCCTCTCTGTTGGAGAAGTTGATCGAGGGCCTGGACTGATCGGCCTGACTGCCCGGCACCCAAGGTCCTTAGCGTTTGTAATTAGCGATGCTAAGGAATACTCTTGTGGCAGTGACCACACGTGATGCCGAATCGTCCAGGGCCGGCACCAGTGGCAGGGACCTGCGAAGCACCGCGGGTCTTGCGGCTGCTCTGCGGCCCGCTCTGTTGAGGCTCGCGCGCCGGTTGCGCCAGATGCGCGACGAGTCGGTCGACCTGACTCCCAACCAGCTGTCGGCGATGAGCGTGTTGCTCAACCAGGGCGACCAGCTGATGGGAGAACTCGCCGCGCGGGAGTTGGTCCAGCCGCCCTCGATGACCCGGATCGTCAACGCACTCGAGCGGCGCGGATACGTGGTCCGATCGGGCGATCCGCAGGACAAGCGCCAGGCCAGGGTGTCGCTGACCGATGCCGGCCGCGAGGTGCTGTTGGCCAACCGCAGGAGGCGTACCGACTGGCTCGCGCGACGGCTCGCAGAGCTCGATCCGGAAGAACGCGAGGTGCTGCGCAGAGCCGTACCGATCCTGGAGAAGGTGAACCACGCGTGACGCAGGCGTCCCCGGAACGCCCCGAACCGTCGCCCTCGCCCTCGGAGCTTCGGGCGGACCCGAACCCGCCGGAACCGGGCTTCGCCGAACCCGGAAGCTCGGTCGCCCAGGCTGACGAGAAGGCCGATCCGGCCGAGATCGCTGCCGGACGGGTACGTCGCCGGCTCCGGCTGCCCGGCCTCGGTTCGGCGGCGACCACCTTTGCCGCGCTGGGGCTCCGCAACTACCGGATCTACTTCTTCGGTGCGTTGATCTCCAACATCGGCACCTGGATGCAGCGGGTCGCCCAGGACTGGCTGGTGCTCGAGCTGTCCCACGGGTCCGGGTTCGCCGTCGGTGTCACCACCGCGCTGCAGTTCCTGCCGATGCTATTGATCACCCCGTACGGCGGTGTGATCGCCGACCGTTTCGACAAGCGAACCATCCTCCGGATCACCCAGACCTGGATGGCGCTGTCGGCCGCTGTACTCGGCCTGCTCACCGTGCTCGGCGTGGCCCAGGTCTGGGAGGTCTTCCTGCTGGCGTTCGTATTCGGCGTCGGTACGGCGTTCGACAACCCGGCCCGCCAGGCCTTCGTCTCCGAGGTCGTCGGCCGTGATCGGCTGCCCAACGCCATCGGTCTCAACTCCGCCAGCTTCAACGCGGCCCGGCTGGTCGGTCCGGCCGTCGCCGGCTTGGTGATCGCGGCATTCGGCTCCGGGTGGGCCATCCTGGCCAACGCGATCAGCTACCTGTCCTTCATCGTGGCGATCTTCCTGATCGACCCGCGCCGGCTGCAGAGGATCGACCGGCCGCCGCGGGCCAAACGGCAGATCCGCGAGGGCCTCGCCTACATCCGCGGCCGCGGCGACATCATGCTGGTGCTGGGCACGGTGTTCTTCATCGGCACCTTCGGACTCAATTTCCAGATGACCTCCGCGCTGATGGCGCAGCAGACCTTCCACAAGGGACCGGGCGAGTACGGCATCCTCGGCACGATCATGGCGATCGGCTCATTGACCGGCTCGCTGATCGGCGCCCGACGGAAGACGGCGCCGCGGATCAGGTTCGTGATCGGCATGGCGATCATCTTCGCCACGATCGAGATCATCGTCGGGATGATGCCCACCTTCTGGAGCTATGCCGCGCTGCTGCCCTTCATGGGCCTGGCATCGCTGCTGACGCTGAACTCGGCCAACATGAGCGTGCAGATGGGTGTTGACCCGCAGCTGCGCGGTCGGGTGATGGCCATCTACATGATGTTGATGCAGGGCGGCACGCCGCTCGGGTCGACGGTGCTCGGCTGGGTCGGCCAGGTCTTCGGCGCCCGTTGGACCCTGATCGGCGGCGGCGGGCTGGCGCTTCTGGGAGTCCTGGTGTCCGCGGCCGTGTTGAGCCGCCGCGGCGGCGTCGAGATCCGACCCGAACTCTCCCTCCGTCCGCCGCGTCTCGGGCTGCGGACCAGGGTGCGCTGAACCTCAACCGACCGCCGTCGGGGCCGGCTCGCCGACCTCGGCGAACCCCCCGGCCAGCTGCTTGTTGCGGCGCAGCCGCCTGGCCAGCACCGGTGCGGTCTGCGGAACGATCAGCGCCATCACCAATGCCAACCCAGCTCCGGCGACCGGAAACAGGAACGCCGCGGTGTAGTTGATCTTGTCGACCAGGAATCCCATGGCAACCGGCGCCAGCACGCCGGCCAGCTGCCCGCCGAAGTTGATCGTTCCCGACGCGGAACCGGTGAATCGGCCGTTGAGCGTCTTCAGCGGCACCGACATCACCGGCATGAAGGCCAGGCCGAAACAGCCGATCCCGACACACTCGAAGATGATGAAGGCGACCAGCGACGGGGAGTACGCCATCGCCAGCAGCGCCGCGCCGCCGACGGCCATCGCCGGCGCCACGGTCAGCCGCGGCCGGCCACCCAACCGGTCGGCCAGTCGGCCACCGGCCATCGTCGTCAGGCCGCCGACCACCGGCGGGATCGCCAACAGGATTGCCGATCCGCTCAGACTCAGCCCACGCACCTCCTCCAGATAGGACGGCATCCAGGTGTTGATCCCCCAACCGATGATGTCCAGGCCGAAGAACATCGCCACGTACAGGTAGATCGCCGGACTGGCCAGAACGGCCCACGGCCTCGGCTTCGGCAGCCCGTCGGCCGGCGGGGCGGCTGCCGGCGCGGCCACCGGACCACCTGCCCGGACGGCATCCCGTCCGGGTAGCAGGAGCATCAGGATGATCAACATCACCACACCGGCCAGCGCCGACACCCCGAATCCGGCCCGCCAGCCGATCGCCGCGATCAGCGGCACCGCGACCAGCGGCGCCACGGCCGCGCCGAAGTTGTTCGAGCTGAGCATCACCCCGTTGGCCAGCATCCGCTCCCGCGGCGTGGTGCGCTCGGTGATCGCCTTCATCGACGCGCCCGGGAAGATCCCCTCGCCGATCCCGAACAGGATGCGGACCACCAGCATCACCCCGAAACTCCAGGCGACGGCGGTCAGTCCGGTGAACGCGGACCAGATGATCATCGCCGCAGCGATCACCTGCTTCGTGCCGAACCGGTCGGCCAGCATCCCGCCGGGAAGCTGGGAGAAGGCGTACGCGAAGAAGAACGCGGAGATGATCAGGCCCTCCTCGGTGTGGTTGAGCCCGAAGGTCCTGCCGACGTGCGGCAGGGCGATCGTCATGATCAACCGGTCGAAGTAGTCGATCAACCAGGTGAAGAACAGCAGCGCGGTGGTGATCCTGGCCACCCGGGACATCCGAGTGCGCGCCGGAGCCGTGGGGGAGTTGCTCATGGACGCCCAGCCTCGCCGACCGGGGCGTCGACCCGCGTTGTCCGGTCGGCCAAAGTGTCGTCCGCCGATTTGGTCGGACGGCTCGGCGCCCGGACCGCGTCGGCGTTCCATCATGGGGTATGGCCTCCCTCCCAGCCGCAGACAGCCCAGCCGCAGACAGGTCGGACGCGACCGGCTTCGACACCCTGATCATCAACGGTCGGATCATCGACCCGGCCAACCGCCGGGACGAGATCGGCGCGGTCGGCGTCACCGACGGCAGCATCAGCTATGTCGGACCCGTTCCCGATCAACCCCGGTCCCGCAGCAGGTCGGTGATCGAGGCAGGCGGACTGGTGGTGGCGCCGGGATTCATCGACATGCACAGCCACGCGCAGACGGTCAACGGAGCGAGGTTGCAGGCGTTGGACGGCGTGACCACCGCGCTCGAACTGGAGAGTGGCGCCCTTCCGGTGGCCGACTTCTACCGCTGGGCCGAGGAGACCGGCCGGCCGATCAACTACGGCTACTCGGCATCCTGGTCCTCGGCACGGATGCACCTGCTCGACGATGCGCCGGTGATCAGCCCGTTGACCGATCCCGGGTTCCGGCTCGGCCTGAGCATGTTCAGCAAGTACCAGAACGGCCGCCGGTGGCGTGGCCCGGCCGACGCCCGGGAACAGGCGGCCATCCTCGATCAGGTGCGAGGGCAGGTGGCGGACGGGGCGATCGGCATCGGGGTGCTGCAGGGCTACGTACCGGACTCGACGATCCAGGAGCAGCACCGGCTGGCCGAGCTGGCAGCCGAGGTGGACCAGCCGCTGTTCGTGCACTCGCGGTCGATGGCAGCGGTCGGTCCGGGCAGCGCACTGGACGCGGTCGCCGAACTGATCGACAGCTCCGAACGATTCGCAGCGCCGATCCACCTGTGCCACATGAATTCCACCTCCGGCCGACTCGCCGATGTGATCGCCGAGGAACTCGCCACGGCACAACAGCGTGGCGTCCGGCTGACCACCGAGGCCTATCCGTACCACGCCGGCTCGACGGTCATCGGCGCCGCATTCATCGATCCCGATCAACTCGGCCGGCAGGGCATGACGCCCCGCTCGGTGATCTACCTGGCGACCGGCGAACGCGTTGCCGACGAACGACGGTTGCGGGAACTGCGGGCGTACGATCCCGGCGGCCTGTGCGTGCTGGAGACCTTCGACCTCACCGATCCACGGCAGCTGTCCCTGCTGTTGTCAGCGGTGACCTTTCCGGACGCTGCCATCGCCTCCGACGCGATGCCGATGACCTATGCCGGACCGGCGGAAGAACACCAGGCTGCGGTCAGCGCACTGATCGAGGACGTCTGGCCGATCCCCGACGGCATGATCGCCCATCCGCGCAGCGCCGGATGCTTCGCCCAGGCGCTGAGTTGGGTGGTTCGTGATCTTGGCGCACTCGACCTGACCGAGGTGATCCGGCGCAGCACGATCGTCCCGGCGACGATCCTGGAACGCGCTGCTCCGGCACTGGCGCGCAAGGGCCGGTTGAGCATCGGTGCCGACGCGGATCTGACGATCTTCGACCCGGAGACGGTCGGTCCCGGCGGCGACTACCAGCAGCTGGCGCCGTCGGTCGGGTTCCGGCACGTGATCGTCGGCGGCGTCGCCGTGGTCAGCGACGGCGAGCTGCGCGCCGAAGCCCTGCCGGGACGACCGATCCGGGGCTCTGCCGGCTGACCCGCGGCGGCACGGCCGGTCCGGCCCGACCAGCCGGACCCGACTAGTCTGGCCCGATCATGCCTTCGGCCACCATCGGACGACTGTTGGACCGCCTCGGCTACACGCTGCTCCGGTCCCTCCATGACGGCATCGACCGGGCTGCACCCGTCGACCGGGTCTGCTTCTACGATCCGCTCGAACCGGCGTCGATCACCGAGGGTTCGCTGGTGCTCGGCAACGCAGCCGCCGACGCCGACGCGGCCGTCGACCTCCTCAAACAGGCGGCGGCCGACGGCGCCACCGGCGTCGTACTGCGGGACCGGCTGACCGGTGACGATCAGGTCCGGGCGGCCGCCGACCAGGCCGGACTGATCCTGCTCGACCTGGTCCGTGGCGCGTCCTGGCTGCAGCTGGCGACCATGATCAACTCCTTGCTGACCGGTGACGCGCTGGCCTCCGATCCGACCGCCCGGCACACCGGACCCGACCTCTTCGGTCTGGCCAACACCCTCGCCGACCTGGTCGGCGGACCGGTGACGATCGAAGATCTCGGCTCGGCGATCCTGGCCTACTCCGCTGACCAGGACCAGGCCGACCGGGCGCGACAGGAGAGCGTGCTCGGCCACCAGGTGCCCTCGGCGTACGCATCGCTGCTGGTCGAGTCCGGTGTCTTCGCCAAGGTCTACGCCTCCGCCGACCCGGTTTTCGTATCGTCGATCGCACCGGAGGTACGCCCGCGGGTCGCCATCCGTCTCGAAGCCGGCGGTGAACTCCTCGGCTCGATCTGGGTGGTCACCGACAAGCCGCTGCGCGAGCACCAGCGGCAGGCGCTGACCGAAGCCGCCGGCGTCGCATCACTGTCGCTGTTGAGTCGCCGGATCCGCGCCGATGCCGACCGCCGGATCCGGTGCGAGGAAGTAGCCACTCTGCTCGAGGGCGGGCCGGCCGCCCGCGAAGCGGCCTTGCGCGCGGGATTCACGGTCGGACCGAGCTGCGTCCTGGCACTCGGCATACCGACCGCGACTGGGCATCCCTCGGCCGGGTTGGAGCGGCTGGCCGGATCACTGCAGATGTATCTCACTGCCGCCCACCCGTCCGCCCGGTCGGCGGTGATCGGCGAGACGGTCTACGTGGTGCAGCCGCTTGCCGATGCCGATGGTGCCAGGGTCGCCGTCGATCTGGCCGAGGAGTTCTCCCGGCGGATCCGTACCATGATCAAACCGCTGATCGGCATCGGCTCACCGGTCCCGACGATCGAGCGGGTGGACAGGTCGCGCCGGGACGCCGACGCGGTGCTCAGGGTGCTCTCCCGACGCGACGGCGCGGGTCGGGTGGCCACTGTCGACCAGGTACACACCGAGATCCTGCTCGATGAGTTCCATGATCATCTGCTGCGCACCGACCAGCCGCTGCGCGGACCGCTGCTGTCCTTGATCGAATACGACCGGGCCCACGACGCCGGTCTGGTGGACACCCTGGCAGCCTGGCTCGAGTCGTTCGGCGACGTGATCGCAGCCGCTGCGAAACTGCACATCCACAAGAACACCCTCCGGTACCGGCTGCGGCGGCTCACCGAGATCGCCGGGCTCGACCTCTCCGACCCCGACACCAGGCTCGGCCTGATGCTGCAGTTGCGGATCCACCGGTCCGCGGAGTGAGCGCAGCCGTCGGTCGAACCGACGAGCAGCGATCGTTGTTGGTCGGTCGACCCCACGGGAACGCCCGATCTTTGGACGAACGGCCGAGGCCCGGCGTCCCGCACTGGGCGATGCTGGGGCAATGAGCGAATCCCCGGTCCTGCGGGCGCTGACCATTGACGATCTCTACCGCTTCGAGATCCCCGGTTCGCCGGCGATCACCCCGGACGGCCGACTGGCCGTCTTCGTTCTGCAATGCAGCGACCGCGCCGAGGACCGCAACAGCACCAGCCTGTACGTCGCCGGCCCGGGCCAGCCTGTCGAGCCGCTGACCGACGGGCCCGGCGACTCCAGCCCGGCCGTTTCGCCCGACGGCCGGACCGTCGCCTTCCTGCGATCGACCGACGGCGTCGCCCAGCTCTGCCTGATTCCGATCGAGGGTGGCCCGATCAGAACCGTGACCGACCTGAAGCTGGGTGCCGGGCCGCCGGTGTGGTCACCCGACGGCACGATGATCATCTTCTCCGCGCCGGTTCAACCGGCCGGGCTGCCGGACAATGCGCCGCAGGTCGCCGACCGGCTGCTGTTCAAGGCCGACGGAACCGGCCGGTTCGGTGCGCGCACCACCCACCTGCACGCCGTCGAGCCGGCCACCGGCACCGTACGGCAACTGACGTCGGGTGACTGGCACGCCGGCCCGCCGAGCATCTCACCCGACGGCACCATGATCGCGTTCACCGCACGCGCCGAGCCCGACACGGACCTGGAGATGGCCAGCTGCGCCTATCTGGTGCCGATCACCGGAGGCGAACCGGCACGCATCGGGCAGACCCGCCACGTCGACGGGCCGCTGCTCTGGCTGCCCGACGGGGAGGCGGTGATCGCCGTCGGCCGGGAGGACGCCCAGATCGGCAACAGCCGTCTGCTCGTCCTGCACCGCGACGCACGCCCGGACCGGGACCTCACCGGGCACCTCGACCGCAACGTGATGCCCGGCGGATCACCCGCCTATCCGGGAGCGGCGCCGGCGCTGACAGCCGACGGCGCGGAGATCGTCTTCTGCGTGCGCGACCGCGGCTGGACCCACAGCTATCGGATACCGGTCACCGGTGGTGCCGCCGTCCCGCTGCTGGCAGCCGACCAGCAGGTGGTCAAGGGGCTGGCCGTCGCAGCAGAGTCCCCGGTCGTGGCGGCGATCGTCGCCGACGAAGGATCCTTCGGAGAACTGGTCTTCGTCCGCCTGGACCGGTCCGAACAACGCCAGGTCACCGACCTCACCGCAGCCTCGCTGGACGGCACGGCGCCGCTGCCGCTGACCCAGCGGCTGTTCACCATCAGTGACGGCACTACGGTCCACGGGTGGCTGCTGCGTGACCCGTCGGTCTCGGGGCCGGCGCCGCTGCTGCTCGATGTCCACGGCGGACCGCACAACGCCTGGACCGGAGTTGCCGATCCGGTGCATGTCTATCAACAGATCCTGGCCGATCGCGGTTGGAACGTGCTGATGCTGAACCCCCGCGGATCCGACGGATACGGCGAGGACTTCATGCGCGCCGTGGTCGGCAACTGGGGAACCGCCGACCGTGCCGACTTCATCGAACCTCTTGACCAGTTGATCGCCGAAGGCCTGGTCGATCCGGACCGGATGGCGATCACCGGCTACAGTTACGGCGGTTTCACCACCTGCTACCTGACCGCGCACACCGACCGGTTCGCGGCGGCGATCGCGGGCGGTGTGGTCTGCGATCTGAACGCCCAGCTCGGCGCGTCCGACCTCGGCCTGGAACTGACCACGGTGTTCGGCGGCGCCGATCCGGTGACCGATCAGGACCGGCTGATCGCCGCATCGCCGATCAGTGCCGTCGGGCAGGTGACGGCGCCGACCCTGGTGCTGCACGGCGGCGAGGACCACCGGTGCCCGGTCAACCAGGGCGAACGGTGGTTCGCCGCGCTCCGCGCCCAACGGGTACCGACCCGACTCGTGATCTATCCCGGTGGGGCGCACGGGTTCGTGATGTCCGGGCCGCCGTCCCATCGTGCCGACTACAACAGTCGGCTGGTCGACTGGCTCGAACAGCACATGCCGGAGTTGCCGTAAGGTGCCGACTGCAGGATCGGCAGGAGAGACGGGTGATCAAGTGACCGGACTGGTGGCACGGGCCGAACAGGCGATGCAACAGTTGATCAAGGACGTGGAGACCCTGGTCCGCGCCGAATCCCCCTCCGATGATCTTGAGGCGTTGCGGCGCAGCGCTGACCTGGTGACCACGATCGGGACGGGTTACCTGGGGTGCGAGCCGGAGCGGATCGAGATCGACGGCAGGCCTCACCTGGCCTGGCGGCTGGGCGGCGGTCCGCGTCGGGTGATCATCCTCGCCCACCACGACACGGTCTGGCCGATCGGGTCCTGGGGCGAGGACCCGTGGAGTTTCGTCGACGGCGTGATCCGCGGGCCGGGATGTTTCGACATGATCACCGGCGTCCTGCAGGCCATGCTCGGTCTGAAGCTGCTGATCGAGGACGGTGTCGACGTCGACGGGGTGACGCTGTTGGTCACCGCCGACGAAGAGATCGGCTCACCGACCTCGCGGTCGTTGATCGAGTCCGAGGCGGCCGGCTGTTCCGCGGCGTTCGTCCTCGAGGCGTCCGGTCCCGGCGGCGCCCTGAAGACCGAGCGGAAGGGCACCTCCAATTACTACGTGAACGTCGTCGGTCGGGCCGCCCACGCCGGTCTCGAACCGGAGAAGGGCATCAACGCCGGAGTCGAGCTGGCCCACCAGGTGTTGGCGATCACCGACCTCGGCAATGTAGAGCTGGGAACAACTGTCACGCCGACCGTGCTCGCGGCCGGGACGACGACCAACACCGTGCCGGCCAGGGCCAGGATCAATGTCGACGTCCGGGTGCGGACGTTGGCCGAGCAGCAACGGGTGGACGACGATTTCCGCGGCCTGCAACCCGTCCTGCCCGGAGCCGTACTGGACATCGAGGGCGGCCCCAACCGGCCCCCGCTGCAGGCCACCGCATCGGCCGCGCTGTTCGCGCGCGCCGCCGAACTCGCCGCCGAGGCGGGGCTGGAACCGTTGCAGTCGATGGCCGTCGGTGGCGCGTCGGACGGCAACTTCACCGCCGGCATAGGAATCCCCACGTTGGACGGGCTCGGCGCGGTCGGCGGCGGCGCCCATGCCGACGACGAACACGTGATCGCGGAGAAGATCCCCGGACGGACCGCGTTGCTGGCGATCCTGATCAAGGATCGGCTCATCGGCCGCGCAGAACACGGGACACCAGCCTGAGCCGCCGCGGACATCGGTGGTGATCCGAGCATGACGACCATCCGGCTGCTGCACGGCCTGGCCGACGCGACAGCCGTCTGTCGGCTGTTCGCCGACATCTGGGACGTGCCCGCGGACCGGGGGCCGATCGACGTGTCGATGGTGGTCGCCCTTGCCCACAGCGACTGTTACGTCGCAGGAGCCTTCGACGGCGACCAGCTGGTCGGCGCCAGCGTCGGCTTCCTGGCAGGACGGCACCGTGACGTCCTGCACTCCCACGTCACCGGCATCCGCGACGACCGGACATCGGCCGGGATCGGATACGCCCTCAAACAGCACCAGCGAGCGTGGGCGCGGCAACGCGACCTGACGGCGATCACCTGGACCTTCGACCCACTGATCGCCCGGAACGCCTACTTCAACCTGACCCGGCTCGGCGGCCGCCTGGCCGAGTACCTGGTCGACTTCTACGGGCCGATGAGCGACGGCCGCAACCTCGGCCACCCCAGCGACCGGGCGTTCGTCCGCTGGGAGCTGTCCGACGAGCGCAGGCCTGGACCGCTCCCGGAAACCGTTGTGGTGTTGGACATCGGGGCCGATGATGGACCGCGGTGGCAGGCCGGGGCCGTCCGGGACCGACCGGTGGAGTTGATCATCCCGGCCGACATCGAGTCGGTCCGACGCCGTGACCCCGATCTCGCGATGGCCTGGCGGTTGGCGCTCCGTGACGCCCTGACTCGGCTGCTGGAGGCCGGCTGGACCGTTGTCGGATTCCGGCGCCTCGGCGGTTACCTGCTCACCCCTCCCGAACGAAGGATTGCTGATGTTGATCGATGAGTTGATCATCCACACCGTGTCGATGCCGCTGGTCACACCGTTCACCACGTCGTTCGGTACGCAGACCGTACGGCAGGCGCTCATTCTCGAGCTGCACGCCACCACTGCCGACGGAACGGCAGTGACCGGTTGGGGCGAATGCGTGGCGATGGAGAGTCCCTTGTACTCCAGCGAATTCCTCGCCGCGGCGAAGCTGGTGATCACCGATCATTTGCTGCCCGCATTGCGCGGCCAGGAGGTGACAGCGGAGACGGTGGCCCACCGGCTGCAACCGATCGTCGGCCATCGGATGGCCAAGGCCACTGTGGAGATGGCTGTTCTCGATGCCCAGCTGCGCGGTCAGGGCGTGTCGTTGGCCTCCTACTTCGGCGCCGTGACCGACCGGGTGCCGTCCGGCGTCAGCGTTGGCATCCAACCCAGCGTCCAGCAGTTGCTGGACGTGGTCGGCGGCTACCTCGACCAGGGGTATGTGCGCATCAAGCTCAAGATCGAACCCGGCAAGGATGTCGATCGGGTCCGCGCCGTGAGGGAACGGTTCGGTGACGATGTTCTCCTCCAGGTCGACGCGAACGCCGCCTACACCCTGGTCGATGCGCCGCTGTTGCGTCGCCTGGACGAGTTCAATCTGTTGTTGATCGAGCAACCGCTGGGCGAGGAGGACCTGCGCCAGCACGCCGCTCTCGCCCGGCAGATGAGCACCCCGATGTGTCTGGACGAATCGATCGTCTCGGCCGAGGCCGCGGCCGACGCCATCGCGCTCGGCGCGGCGGCAGTGATCAACATCAAGGCCGGCCGGGTCGGTGGTTACCTGGAGGCCAGGCGGATCCACGACCTGGCCCGGGCCAACGGCGTCGCCGTGTGGTGCGGCGGGATGCTGGAGACCGGGCTCGGACGCGCCGCCAACGCCGCGCTGGCCGCGCTGCCGGGCTTCACGCTGCCCGGTGACATCTCCGGCTCCGATCGCTTCTACGCCAAGGATCTCACTGAGCCGTTGGTGATGAAGGACGGCCATATCGACGTTCCGACCGGACCGGGACTCGGCGTCACGCCGATCCACGACGCGCTCGCCGAGTTCAGCATCCAGACCACCCGGCTCGGCTGACAGTCCGATCCTGGCCCTGACAGTCCCAGGACCGGGCGACCGCTTGTCAGACGGGCGCTTTGGGGTGAGGCTGTGATCGAGAGCATCGCACGGCAGTGAAACACGTCCGAGAGGAACCCATGCCCAACAGCAATCTCCCCGGTGGCACCTGTCGATTGGGTGATCTTGAGGTCACCCGCATGGGCTACGGCGCCATGCAGCTCGCCGGACCCGGCGTGTTCGGCCCGCCGCGGGACCGGGACGAAGCGATCACCGTCCTGCGGAAGGCCGTCGAACTCGGCATCAACCACATCGACACCTCCGACTACTACGGACCGTACGTCACCAACGAGCTCATCCGGGAGGCGCTGTATCCCTACCCGGACGACCTGCACATCGTGACCAAGATCGGCGCCCGGCGGGACGACCAGGGCGGCTGGCCCGAAGCCAGGTCGCCGGAGGAGTTGCGTCAGCAGGTGCACGACAACCTCGATCATCTCGGTCTGGACGTACTGGATGTGGTCAACATCCGGGTCGGCGGCTTCCAGGAGGCTGAACCGGGATCCATCGCCGAACAGGTGGAGACCGTTGCCGAGCTGCAGCAGCAGGGGCTGGTCAAGCACATCGGTCTCAGCACGATCAACAGCGAGCAGCTGGCCGAGGCGCAGCAGATCGCGCCGGTGGTGTGCGTCCAGAACTTCTACAACATCGTCCACCGGGTCGATGACGATCTTGTCGACCAGACAGCCGAGCAGGGCATCGCCTTCGTGCCGTACTTCCCGTTGGGCGGGTTCTCCCGGCTGCAGTCCGACGAACTGGGCAAGATCGCCGAGCGGTTGGGTGCAACGCCGTTGGCGGTTGCCCTGGCCTGGTTGCTGCAGCGCTCACCGAACATCCTGCTGATCCCCGGGACATCGTCGGTCGCCCACCTGGAGCAGAACGTCACCGGCGCCGCGCTGCACCTGCCCGGCGACGTGATCACCGAGCTCGATGCGATGGCCGGCTGAGCCGACACGGGACGCGGGTGCGGGTCAGTGGCCAGGTGATGCCTGGTTGAGTGCAGTGAGCTCGGCGTCGCTCAACTCCAGATCCATCACCGCCGCGCTCTCGGTCGCCTGGGACGGTCTGGAGGCACCGGGGATACAGACCACCGTGTCGCCGTAGTTGCTGATCACCCAGGCGAGCGCGACCTGGGCCGGCGTCGCGTCGTGGGCGACCGCGATCCTGCGCAACGCGATGATCAGCGGCTCCGACCGGCGCAACACCCGCGGGTCGGGCAGCCCGGTGATCAACCGCCGGGTCAGCGGGAGGTCGCGTACCGTGGTCGGGTCGTCGTGGAACCGTCCGGTCAGGATGCCCTGTCGCAGCGGCGAGTATCCGATCAACGTGATGCCGAGCCGGCGGGCGGTGCTGAGCACTCCGTTGGTCTCGATGTCACGGTGCAACAGGCTGATCTGGACCTGGTTGGAGGCCAACACCAGACCCCGCTTGCGTAACCGGACATGGGCGAGCTCCATCTGTCCGGCGCTGAAATTGCTCACCCCGACATGGCCGATCTGTTTGGCCTCGGCAAGATCGGCCATGGCATCCAGCTGTGCCTCGAGTGAGGAGAGGCTGCCCCGCGGCGTATGGATCTGGTGCAGATCGATGGGATAACCCTGCAGGGCGTCGAGCCGATCATGAACCGTGCGGATGATGTTGGACGCCCGACGGCCCATCGGTGTCCACTTGGTGGCGATCCGTACCGAGCCGGGCTGCAAGTCCAGCGCGTGCAGGGCACGGGACAGCAGGCGCTCGGACTTGCCGTGGCCGTACATCTCTGCGGTGTCGAACCAGTTGATGCCGCCGTCCAGGGCGGCCTTGACGATCTCGGTGGCCTGGTCGGGTTGCATACCCGGGTAGATCAAACCGGCCATTCCGCTGACGCTGAACTGCATACAGCCCAGGCCGATCGGGGTGACCGCCACATCGGTGTTGCCGAGCTGTCGAAGCTGCACCATGATCGACTTCCTTCCACACCTGAGACACTGACGTCTCACAAGAAAGCATAAGCGTCTCGTCAACAGGTAGGCTCGGGGTATGCGCACGGACCGGCCCGGACTTCGACGGCAGATCCTCGATGCTGCTGCCTCGGTGACGGCTGCGCGCGGGCCGGCTGCCTCGATGGCGGAGATCGCTTTCGCCGCGGGCATCGGCCGGGCGACGCTCTACCGCTACTTCCCGACCAGGGAGGCACTGGTCAGCGGACTGGTGCGCGACGCTGTGGACGAGCTGACGGCCGCCGTCGAGGCCGCGGAACTGGACACGGTGGACCTCCGCGAGGGCATAGCCCGGCTCGGTCGGGCGTTTCTCGGTACGGCCACCCGCTATGCCTCACTGATGCATCTCGGGATCGACGGCAGGGACAAACCCGCCGACCTGGAGGACAAGCTGCTCGGTCCCGTCCGCGATCTGCTGCGCCGCGGCGTCGAATCGGGGGAGCTGCGTGACGACGTGCCGCCGGAGCTGCACGTCGAACTGCTCACCGGACTGTTGGAGAAGGCTCTCGGTCTCGTGCTCGCCGGACGGTTGCCCACAGAACGAGCCAGTGCGGTCATCTCCAGCGTCTTCTTCGACGGAGCCGCGGCCGCAGACCGCACCGAAGTTTCTCCCGGCAGATCGCCCCGATCCCGCTCCCGGAGCCGGGCGAGACGGGCGACACGCCGCAAGAATTGATGATTATCCGACCCCTCGGCGGTGAGGGGCGGGGGCGGGCGGCGCCCGGTGGGGGACGCGGGTGCGGGAGTGCTGGGCCCAAGCCACTAGATTCTGGGGCATGTTCGCCAAGGTCCTGGTCGCCAACCGCGGGGAGATCGCGGTCCGCGCCTTCCGTGCTGCCTACGAGTTGGGAGCCCAGACGGTCGCGGTGTACCCGTACGAAGATCGCAACGCGATTCACCGGATCAAGGCCGACGAGGCGTACGAGATCGGCGAACGCGGGCACCCGGTCCGGGCCTACCTCGACGTCGACGAAATCGTCCGGGCGGCGGTGAACAGCGGCGCCGACGCCATCTATCCCGGGTACGGCTTCCTCAGCGAGAACCCCGACCTGGCGCGGGCCTGCGACGCAGCGGGGATCACCTTCATCGGTCCGCCGGCCGACGTTCTGGAACTGGCCGGCAACAAGGTGCGGGCGATCGGCGCCGCCCGTGCCGCCGGGATCCCCACGCTGCAGTCGACCGAGCCGTCGGCCGACGTGGACACGCTGGTCGCGGGTGCGGACGAGATCGGCTTCCCGGTCTTCGTCAAGGCGGTTGCCGGCGGCGGCGGACGCGGGATGCGCCGGGTGGACGAACCCGGCCAGTTGCGCGAGGCCCTGGAACAGGCGATGCGGGAGGCCGACAGCGCCTTCGGCGATCCCACGGTGTTCATCGAGCAGGCGGTCAGCCGGCCGCGGCACATCGAGGTGCAGATCCTGGCCGACAACGCCGGGAACACCATCCACCTCTTCGAACGGGACTGCTCGCTGCAGCGGCGCCACCAGAAGGTGATCGAACTGGCGCCGGCACCGCACATCACCGACGAGTTGCGGACCGCGTTGACCGGCGATGCGGTGAGGTTCGCCGAGTCGATCAACTACTCCTGCGCCGGCACGGTGGAATTCCTGGTGGAGACCGAGGGCCCGCGCGCCGGTCAGCACGTCTTCATCGAGATGAACCCGCGGATCCAGGTCGAACACACCGTGACCGAGGAGATCACCGGTGTCGATCTTGTCCAGTCGCAGATGCTGATCGCCTCCGGGTCGACGCTGGATGATCTTGACCTGCATCAGGACACGATCGCCATCACCGGTGCTGCGCTGCAGTGTCGGATCACCACTGAGGACCCGGCCAACGGATTCCGGCCGGACACCGGCACGATCACCGCGTACCGGTCGGCGGGCGGTGCGGGAGTGCGGCTGGACGGCGGCACCGCCGACACCGGCGCCGAGGTCAGCGCGCACTTCGACTCGATGCTGGTGAAGCTGACCTGTCGCGGCCGCGACTTCTCCACCGCGGTCGCCCGGGCCCGGCGGGCCCTCGCCGAGTTCCGGATCCGCGGGGTGAGTACGAACATTCCTTTCCTGCAAGCGGTTCTGGAGGACCCGGAGTTCCTGGCCGGCAACATCGCCACAACGTTCATCGAGCAGCGGCCGGAGCTGCTGAACGCCCGGACGCCCGGCGACCGAGGCACCAAACTGCTCCGCTATCTGGCCGAGGTCACCGTCAACAAGCCCAACGGCAACCGGCCGACCCTGCTCGACCCGGGGCAGAAGCGGCCGGCCGGCGTCGATCTGTCTGTTCCATCACCGCAGGGTTCCCGGCAGCGGCTTCTTGATCTTGGGCCGGCCGGTTTCGCCGCTGAACTCCGGGGCCGGACCAACGTCGAGATCACCGACACCACCTTCCGGGACGCCCACCAGTCGCTGCTGGCCACCCGGGTGCGGACCAAGGACCTGCTGCGGATCGCCCCCTATGTCGGACGGATGACCCCGGAACTGTTCTCGGTCGAATGCTGGGGCGGGGCGACCTACGACGTCGCATTGCGCTTCCTGCACGAGGATCCCTGGGAACGGCTGGCCGCGTTGCGCTACAACATGCCGGGTCTCGCCCTGCAGATGCTGCTGCGTGGACGGAACACCGTCGGCTACACGCCGTACCCGGAGAAGGTGACCAGGACCTTCGTCCAGCAGGCCGCCGAGACCGGTATCGACATCTTCCGGGTCTTCGATGCGCTCAACGATGTCGAGCAGATGCGACCGGCGATCGAGGCGGTCCTGGAAACCAACACCACGGTGGCCGAGGTCGCGTTGTGCTACACCAGCGATCTGAACGACCCCGCCGAGCAGGTCTACACGCTGGACTACTACTTGCGGCTGGCGGAGCAGGCCGTTCGGGCCGGTGCGCACATCCTCGCGATCAAGGACATGGCCGGGCTGTTGCGGCCGCCGGCCGCGGCCCGGCTGGTTGCCGGGTTGCGGGAACGGTTCGACCTTCCGGTCCACCTGCACACCCACGACACCGCGGGCGGGCAGATCGGCACGCTGCTGGCGGCGATCGACGCCGGTGTCGACGCGGTCGACGTGGCCAGCGCACCGATGTCGGCGACCACCAGTCAGCCGCCTGCCTCGGCACTGGTCGCCGCACTGGCGCACACCGAGCGGGAGAGCAGACTCGATCTTCGCAAGGTGATGGATCTCGAGCCGTACTGGGAGGCGGTACGCCGGATCTACGCACCCTTCGAATCCGGTCT
>Ga0164243_10002811_pt1 | contig 28347 bp, 23 predicted proteins | sample OricompcompostOP_FD_108781 | JGI IMG/M metagenome (GOLD analysis project Ga0164243, IMG submission 108781) | Organic Plus compost microbial communities from Emeryville, California, USA - Original compost - Organic plus compost (OP) | ecosystem: Engineered > Solid waste > Mixed feedstock >... | reverse complement strand
GGTTGGCCGGCACGCCGGCATCCGACCGTACGGGCGGATCGTTGACAACCGGCTAGGATGGTCCTTCCGGGCGCGGACATCCCCGTCCGACCAGGCCCGGTCCGGCGCAGGGTGAGGAGCGGCCGGTGCCCAACGACAGCGCGACAGGCCAGAGCGGGCCGGTGACCACGGCCCCTGTGCGGGAGGGAACCCCTCAGACGACGCGCGCCGAGGACAGAGTCCCGGCGCTGGTCGTGCTGGAGCCCGACGCCGCGGACACGCCCGAGGAGAACGTCGAGCCGACCACCGGTGGGGGGCTGACGCTCGGGCTGCACAACGCCCCGACGGGACGACGCGTGCGGGCCCGGCTCGCGCGCTTCAACGCGCCGTGGCAGACCCCCCAGATTCCTGAGGTCCTCGAGCCGCTCATCGCCAACCACCGGGCGACCCACCCGAAGGCGGACGCGCGGCTGCTGCAGCGGGCCTACGACGTGGCCAACCACTGGCACACCGGGCAGTTCCGCAAGTCGGGCGACCCTTACATCACGCACCCCCTGGCCGTGGCCGCGATCCTGGCCGACCTCGGCATGGACACCACGACGCTGGCGGCGGCGCTGCTGCACGACACGATCGAGGACACCGACTACACGCTGGAGCAGATGCGTGAGGACTTCGGCGCCGAGATCGCGCTGCTCGTCGACGGCGTGACCAAGCTGGACAAGGTCAAGCTCGGCGACGCCGCCAAGGCCGAGACGATCCGCAAGATGGTCGTCGCCATGGCCAAGGACCCGCGGGTGCTCGTCATCAAGCTCGCCGACCGGCTGCACAACATGCGGACGCTGGCGTTCCTGCCGCAGGCCAAGCGGGAGCAGAAGGCCAAGGAGACGCTGGAGATCCTCGCCCCGCTGGCCCACCGCCTGGGCATGAACACCATCAAGTGGGAGCTGGAGGACCTCGCCTTCGCCGCGCTCTACCCGAAGCGGCACGACGAGATCGAGCGGCTGGTGCAGGAGCACGCGCCGCAGCGGGACACCCTCGTCGGCCAGGTCACCCAGCGGGTGATGAACGAACTGCGCGCCGCGAAGATCAAGTCCGAGGTCAGTGGACGGCCCAAGCACCTGTACTCGATCTACCAGAAGATGATCGCGCGGGGTCGGGACTTCACCGAGATCTACGACCTGGTCGGCGTGCGGATCCTCGTCGACACGGTGCGTGACTGCTACGCGGCGCTCGGCATCATCCACGCGAACTGGCAGCCGGTCCCGGGCCGGTTCAAGGACTACATCGCGATGCCGAAGTTCAACATGTACCAGTCGCTGCACACGACCGTGATCGGGCCGAACGGCAAGCCGATCGAGATGCAGATCCGCACGCACGCCATGCACCGCACGGCCGAGTACGGCATCGCCGCGCACTGGCGGTACAAGGAGAACAAGAACGCGGCGGTGGTCGGCCCGCCGGCGCACATCGACGAGATGACCTGGCTGCGCCAGTTGCTCGACTGGCAGCGCGAGGCCTCGGACCCGGCGGAGTTCCTGGACGCGCTGCGCTTCGACCTGTCGACGCAGGAGGTGTACGTCTTCACGCCCAAGGGCGACGTCATCCCGCTGCCCAACGAGTCGACGCCCGTGGACTTCGCCTACGCCGTGCACACCGAGGTCGGGCACAAGTGCATCGGCGCCAAGGTCAACGGCAAGCTGGTGCCGCTGGAGTCGAAGCTCAACAACGGCGACGTGGTGGAGATCTTCACCTCCAAGTCGGAGACGGCCGGGCCGACCCAGGACTGGCTGGGCTTCGTCCAGTCGCCCCGGGCTCGCACCAAGATCCGGCAGTACTTCAACAAGGAACGCCGTGAAGGCGCGATCGAGCTCGGCAAGGAGGCCATCGCCAAGGCCATGCGCAAGCACGGCCTGCCGCTGCAGCGGATGATGACCTCCGACTCGCTCGTGATCATCGCGCGGGAGCTGCACCTGCAGGACGTCGCGTCGCTGTTCGCGGCGGTGGGGGAGAACCAGATCTCGGCGCAGGCCGTGGTGGCCCGGCTGGTGACGAGCCTGGGCGGTGTCGAGGGCGCGTCGGAGGATCTCGCCGAGTCCGAGGTGCCCACCCGCCCGGCGAAGACCTCGTCGAACAGCCACGACCCGGGCGTCGTCGTGCTCGGCGAGACCGACATCTGGATCAAGTTGGCGCGCTGCTGCACCCCCGTGCCGGGCGACGCGATCTTCGGCTTCACCACCCGCAGCGGCATGGTCAGCGTGCACCGGGAGGACTGCACGAACGCCGCCGATCTGCGCCGCCAGCCCGACCGCATGGTGGCCGTGGAGTGGAAGCCCACCGCCGCCTCGATGTTCCTGGTGGCCATCCAGGTCGAGGCGCTGGACCGGCACAAGCTGCTCGCCGACGTGACCCGGGTGCTCTCCGACGAGCGCGTGAACATCCTCTCGGCGACGGTGACGACCACCCGCGACCGGGTGGCGGTGTCCCGGTTCACGTTCGAGATGGCCGACCCGAAGCACCTGGGCCATCTGCTGGCCGCCGTCCGCAAGGTGGACGGGGTCTACGACGCGTACCGCGTCACGTCCAACGCCTGACCACCCCAGCCGCTGTCGAGCAACGCGTCCTCACCGAGGAGCGTGCGCGCTCGCGGGCGTCGACCTGCGCTGTGGCAAGATCGTCGGTTCACACGCCCCACCAGGTCGGGAAAGCGTGAACCGACGCGCCGGCCGTTCGTGGCGCGTCGGTTCACACTCACAGCTGGCGGGAGGCTCAGGTCGTCGTCGGCGACGCGTCCGGCGAGGTGCTGGCGCTCGCCTCCGGGGTGGGGGCCGGCGTCTCGGAGACGGGCCCGACGGTGACCTTGGTGAAGGTCAGCGGGGTGTTCGGGCGGCCACCGCCGGCGTCGACGTACTCGCCGTTGTCACCGCCGGCCGCGACCTGCCGGATGATGTCCATGCCCGAGATGACCCGGCCCCACAGGGAGTAGTTGCCCGGCAGCGAGCTCAGGCCGTACACGAAGAAGAACTGCGTGCCGTTGCTGCCCGGCAACCCGGTGTTGGCCATCGCGACGTCGCCCTCGTGGTAGGCGGGCAGCTTGCCGGTGGGCAGGTTCTCGTCGTCGTAGCTGTAGTTCGCGCCGCCCATGCCGGTGCCGCTGGGGTCGCCGCACTGCAGGGCGAAGATGTCCTGCACCAGGCGTTGGCACGAGGTGCCGTCGTAGAAGCCGTTGTTGGCCAGGAAGTTCATGCTGTTGGCCGTGCACGGCGTCTTCGACAGGTCCATCTCGACCTCGATGCGACCCAGGTTGGTCTCGAAGGTCATGATCTGGTAGCCCGTGCGCGGCGGGTTGCTCACCGGCCGGCCGATGTCCTTGACACCCTCGGGAAGGGTCGCCGCCGGGGTGGGGCTGGCCGTCGGGTCGGCCGTGGCGCCATCGGTGGCCGTCGGGTCGGCACTCGGGTCCGCGCTCGGCAGCACCGTGTCGGTGGTGTAGACACACTCGGCGTTCGCCACCGGCTGGCTCTCGTCGCCGCCGACCGCCGCGGTGATGATCCAGATCACCGCACCGAGCACCAGGGCACCCGCGACGCCGCCGGCGATCCAGGTCTGCCGCCGACGCCTGCGCTCAGCCGCCTCACGTCGCGCCGCCATCTCCCGCTCCAGGCGGGCTCGTGCCTGGGCTCGCTGCCGGTCCCGTGCCGAACTCACTGGTCTGAGCCTTTCGTCGTGGTGGTGTCGCGGAGGTCGTTCCGGGCGCTGGCGCGCCACTCATGGTGCGCCAGCGCGTCGGGTGGCGCTCGTGCCGCGGAGCAGGTGGCACGCGCACCACGAGGAGGTCAGGTGGTGGTGCTGGTCGGGGTGGCGTCGGGGTTGTCCAAGGACAGGTCGTTGCTGAAGGCGATGCTGGTGATGACGAGGTCCTTGGCCGGCTTGCCGACCGCGGCGCTCGCCCCGTTCGCGTCGACCGCGCCGGCGTCGGCGACCTGCTGGACGAGGTCCAGCCCGGTCGTGATCGTCGCGACCTGGGTGTAGTCGGCGGGGATGGGGCTGTTCGCGCCGTACACGATCATGAACTGCGAGCCGACCGCGTTGACGTCCAGATTCGACATGAGGACCGCGCCCTGCACGTAGTAGACGGGCGTGGTGCCGTCGGTCGCGGTGCCGATCGGGTCACGCGGCAGGCCCTCGGTGGGGAACTGGTAGCCCGGTCCACTGACACCGTCGGCGGACTTGCTGCCGCAGGTCAGCGTCGTGTTGGTGGTGTCCAGCTGGTGGCAGGTGGTGTCGGTGTAGAAGCCCCGGTTGGCGAGGTACTCCATGCTGCCCGCGGCGCACTTGGCGCTGGCCACGTCGATGATCGCGGTGATGTCGCCGAGGTTGGTCTTGATCATCATCTGCTTGACGCCCGAGGTCGCCTGCAGGTTGGAGGGCAGCCCGGTGTCCTCCGTGCCCGGCAGCGACGCGTCGCGGGGGGTCCAGGTGCAGACGGGACTCGCCACGGTCGTCTCGGACTTGCCGTCGAAGCCGCCGAGCAGCCACGTCGTGCCCAGCACCAGCACGATCACCGCGAGCGAGCCACCGATGATGGCCTGGATCCGACGCCTACGCCGTTGCTGCTCGGCGAGCCTGGCCATCCGGCGCTCCGCTCGTGCCCGCTCCAGCCGGCGCGCGCGGTTGCTCTTGGAAGCCACGCGTTGCCTCCCAACTCCGCTGTGATCTCCTGGGTTAAGGTGGCCCGACGCCACCAACACCACGTGCCGGGGCGGTCACCGCTGGCGACCGGGGCCAGTGCGGGACGCCACAGACTCGGCAGAGTGTACGGGTATGACCTGTGCGGCGTGTAGCCGAGGTTGACCATCCTGTGACCCGACCCGCACCGGCGCCCGGCCGCGGCCGTGGGACCGGTCACGACGGCCCCGTCCAGGGCCGTCATGATCCCGTCTGGAGGGGTGAAGATGCTGGTCAGGGCCGTCGTGTCCGAGGCGTTCGAGGCCAACTGCTGGGTGCTGGCACCTGGTCCCGGGCAGGAGTGCGTGATCGTGGACCCGGGCATCGGGGTGCTCACGGAGCTCGATGCCGTTCTGGCTGGCGAGAAGCTGCGACCGGCCGCCGTGGTGCTCACGCATGGTCACGTCGACCATTGCTTCTCGGTCGCCCCCGTCTGCGGTGCGCGCGGAATCACCGCCTACGTGCACCCCGGGGACCGGGAAATGGTCGCGGATCCGGCCAAGGGACTGTCGCTGACGATGCGGCAGCTCTTCGGCGGTCGGCTGACCTACACCGAGCCTGAGGACGTGGCGCCGCTGCCGGACGCCGGCACGATCAGCATCGCCGGCCTGGAGTTGACCGTGGACCACGCCCCGGGCCACACCCAGGGGTGCGTGCTGTTCCGCCTGGCCGGCGCGGGGGCCGACCTGACCCGGTTGCCGCAGGTCCTGCAGCCGGGCGGCCGTACGGGTGCCTCGGCCGCGGAGGCGGAGCTGATCTGCCTGTCGGGCGATGTGCTCTTCGCTGGTTCGATCGGCCGGACCGACCTGCCGGGAGGTTCGATGCCCGCGATGCTGACCAGCCTGCGCGACAAGGTCCTGCCGCTGGACGACGAGACCTTCGTGCTGCCCGGCCACGGTCCGGTGACGACCATCGGCCGGGAACGGCGGACCAACCCGTACCTGCTGGAGGTGGCCGACGCGTGGGGCGCCCCGCCTCCGCCGCGCGCCACCGGCCTGTGACGTGACCGGGGTGACGCGACGCCGCCGCGGGTGGGGGGATATCGCTGTTTGTGACCGTACGGGCTCTGGTTAGCTGGTGACCGTGAGTCGCATCGCCCCCTTGTCCGGTTTTCCCGAGTGGCTGCCGCCGCAGCGCATGATCGAGCAGCGGGTGCTGGACCACCTGCGCACGACGTTCGAGCTGTACGGGTTCGCTCCGCTGGAGACGCGTGCGGTCGAGCCGCTGGACCAGCTGCTGCGCAAGGGCGAGACCTCCAAGGAGGTCTACCTGTTGCGCCGGCTGCAGGCCGATCCGCAGGCACCGGGGACCGAGGACGAGCTGGGGCTGCACTTCGACCTGACCGTGCCGTTTGCCCGGTTCGTGCTGGAAAACGCCGGCAAGCTGCAGTTCCCGTTCCGCCGCTACCAGATGCAGAAGGTGTGGCGGGGGGAGAAGCCGCAGGCCGGGCGCTACCGCGAGTTCCTGCAGGCCGACATCGACGTGGTCGACCGCGACACGCTGCCGTTCCACTACGAGGTGGAGATCCCGCTGGTGATCGGGGACGCCCTGGCGGGGCTGCCGATTCCCCCGATCCGCATCCAGGTCAACAACCGCAAGCTCTGTCAGGGCTTCTACCGGGGACTGGGCATCGAGGACACCGACGCGGCCCTGCGGGCCGTGGACAAGCTCGACAAGATCGGGCCGGCCGGGGTCACGGAGTTGCTCGCCTCGACCGCGGGCGCCTCCTCGGCGCAGGCCAAGGCGTGCCTGGCGCTGGCCGGGATCTCCGCCGAGGACGCCTCCTTCGTCGACGCCGTCCAGGCGCTGGGGGTGTCCGACCCGTTGCTCGACGAGGGCCTGGCCGAACTCGCGCGGGTGGTGGAGGCGGGTCGGGAGCACCGGCCCGGGCTGCTGGTCGCCGAGCTGAAGATCGCCCGGGGGCTCGACTACTACACCGGTACGGTCTACGAGACGGTCATGGCGGGTTTCGAGAGTTCGGGGTCGGTCTGCTCCGGTGGCCGCTACGACAACCTCGCCACCTCCGGCGACGACCGCTACCCCGGCGTCGGCATCTCCATCGGGGTCTCCCGCCTGCTCGGCCTGCTCTTCGGTGCGGGCGCGCTGACGGTCTCGCGGTCGGTGCCGACCTGCGTGCTGGTCGCGTTGCCGTCGGAGGAGCGCCGGCCCGACTGCGACCGGGTCGCGGCCGCCCTGCGCCGGCGGGGCATCCCGACCGAGGTCTCGCCGACCGCGGCCAAGTTCGGCAAGCAGATCCGGTTCGCCGAGCGGCGGGGGATCCCCTACGTGTGGTTCCTCGGTGCCGACGGCGCGCCGGACGAGGTCAAGGACATCCGCTCGGGCGATCAGTCCAGTGCGGACAGTGGAGAGTGGACACCGCCGGAGGACGATCGCTATCCGTCGATCTCGGCGAAGCCCTCGTGATCATGGCAGCTTGCCGAGCCGGCTGACCACCTTGCGGCTGATGGAGTCGAGCGCGGCCAGCTCCTTGGCGCTGAGCAGGTCGATCAGGTGACGCCGTACGGACTCCACGTGCAGGGGAGCGGCCTTCTGGATGGTGCGCAGCCCGGCCCGGGTGAGGACGATGAGTGACCCGCGACCGTCGTCGGGGGACTCCTCGCGGGTGACCAGGCCGCGCTGCTGCATCCGGGAGGCGTGGTGCGACAGCCGGCTCTTGGACCACATCATGTGGTCGGCGAGTTCGGTCAGCCGCATGCGCATGCCCTCGGTCTCCGACAGGGTGGAGAGCACGTCGTAGTCGGCGTCGGAGAGGCGGCTGTCGCGCATCAGGTCGCGCGCCAGTTGCAGGTCCAGGAGCAGGTGCATGCGCCGGTAGCCCCGCCAGGCGCGGTCCTCTTGGGCGGTCAACCAACGCGGCTCTGGCATGGAAGCATCCTAACATTTGTTGATGTATCACCGGCTAAGGGATAATCTTGGTGACACATCAACAATCTTGGTCACGGCGACCGCGCCCGGTGCGGCGGGCCGATCCCTGGCGCTCGGGTCGCGTCGACCCGTGAACCGGTGCGCCGGCCGTCACCGGCTGGCTGGGAGCGTACCGGTGAATCCGCTGCCAAACGAGGTTCTTGCCCACTCGCGAAACATGGCGTGACTAGAGTATGCCGGTGAGCCGGGGCAGGAAGGTGACCATGGCGTGGCTGGCCGGTCTGGGGCTGGTCAACGTGGTCCTGTTTGTGCTTGTCGTAGAGGTCTTCGTCGGCACCATCCGCGGCCAGATGCTGGACACGATCGCGCTGGAGGGCAACAGCTTCGGGCGGCGAACGGCGGCGGAGACCCTCAACGCCGCGCTACAGGCGATCTCCGTCGTCTCGGTGGCGCTGATCCTGGTCACCATCGCGGTGGTGGCGGTGGCGCGGCGTCGCTACACGCTCGCCGTGATGTCCACCGCGGTGGTGGTCGGCTCCTGTCTGACCACGCTGCTGCTGCACTACCACGTGCTGACCAGGCCCGTCCTGGGGGTCGACCCGGAGCGGGACTTGGCCGGCAACAGCCTGCCCAGCGGGCACGCGACGGCCGCCGCGGCGTTCGCGATCGGGCTCACCCTGGTGTTGCCGCCTCGCGCTCGGGGCGCGGCCGGGCTGCTCGGTGCCGGTTACGCCGCCGTGGTCGGGGTCGCCACCCTCTCCTCGGGGTGGCACCGGCCCAGTGACGTGATCGCGTCCTATCTCATCGCCGGTGGCTGGGCCGCCTTCGCCGGGCTGGTCCTCGTCATCGGGCAGAAGCCGACCGCCGTGGTGAACCGCCGGGAGCGGGCGGAGTGGTCGCAGGCCGGGGCCACCGCGCTGGGGTCGTTCCTGACGGTGCTCGGCATCGCGGTGCTGGCGTTCGTGGCCCAGCGGATGAGCGAGCCCGTCGCGGCCATGGGGGAGGACCTGCTGCGCCTGGGCTATCTCGGCTCCGCGATGGTGATCGGAGGCGGTGCCTACCTCATGATGGCGACGGTGCTGTTCAGCGTGCACCGGGTGGTGCCGCACAGCCCAGGAGGCCAGCGGCCCGAGAGTGCCGTGGCGAGCGCTGCGGCCGGCCGCTGACGATCCTCCCACCGGGGCCTCCGGCGGCGAGGCCGGCGGCGGTGAGCAGGGTCTGCGCGGCGTGCCGGGCGGCGAGGGCGTCGGGCTGCGTGGCGCCGGCCTGCACCAGCAGGTCCCGGATGAGCGACCGCAGCCACGCGCGGTCGAAGATCGCCAGGAGCTTCTCGACCGCTCCGTCGTGCGCACCGCCGGCGGCTGACCTGCGCCGACGTACGACAACCCGTTCACAGTCCCCGGACCAGCAAGCCATCGTGAACCGACACGCCGACCGTGCACGGCGTGTCGGTTCACGCACGGGAGGGGGTTACTGCTGAGGTGGGGTGGCCTGCCCCCGGGTGCTCGCGGTCCGGGCGCGTCGGCGCATCCTGGCGGCCAACACCCCGCTGACGACGAGCACGAGCAGCGACCAGAGCCCGATCGCCGGGAAGGCCAGGGCGATGACCAGTGCCACGGCGAGCGCGACGACCAGCGCCAGCCCGGGACCGTACGGGTCGATGGTGCTCGGCCGCCCGGCCCGCGCGTCCGCGCGCGCCACCAGCCACTGGCCGGCCACGGCGCTGGCCGCCGTCACGAGCATGGTGCCGATGTAGAGGCCGTTGACGAGCCGGTTGTGCACGTCCTGGTCGCCGATGAGCTGGGTCGGGAAGGGCAGGAAGACGATGCTGATCAGCCACAGGCCGTTGAGCCAGATCAGCGCGCCGCCCAGTTGCTTCGCCGCGCCGAAGGTGTGGTGGTGGGTGAGCCAGAAGCGGTAGATCACGACGAAGCTCAGCAGGAAAGCGAGGAAGTTGTTGAGGTTGTCCGCCAGCAGCGCGCCGACGTCCTCGACCTGCTCCTTGGGCGCGATGTCGACCAGCGGCAGCACCAGCAGCGTCGCGGCGATGGCGACGACCGCGTCGCTGAAGGTGAGCAGGCGCTCCACCGGCCCTGGTCCGGCCCGGGGTGCCTGCTCGTCCACGACGTCAGTATCGGTTTCCGCGACGCGTCGCGGCGCCAGATCGACTACGACGTGGTGTACTGCCAGGCCTGGAAGCCCCCGGCGTCGGGGACGACGAGGTAGTTCCGGTCGAAGGTGCCATGGCCTCCCCGTCCGTCCAGCGCCGGGCGGTTCACCCGACACAGACAGACACGGGGCGCCCGGGCGCGATGTTGCACCACCGGTGCCCGGAACGGGTCGAGGGCTGCGCAACCACCACGGTGCGCAGCCCTCGAACCGGCGCGAGGCGTCAGGCGTTGGTGCCGATGATCGCCCCGGTGTCGTCACGGACGTTGTTGGTCCAGGTGATGCCGGCCCGGCCACACCCGCTGGTGAAGCCGTACTCCGGCCCGAGCGCCGACCGGATCGGCGCGGCGAACCGGTTGCCCGAATAGGTCGCGTTGCCACTGGGCGGGCAGTAGACGGTGTAGGCGCCGCCAGACAGGAGGTTGTCCGCCACGATCAGGCCGGGCATGTTCTGGCCGGCGAAGATGATGGACGACGTGCCGCCCGGGCCGGCGTTGAGGATCGTGTTGTGCCGGATGACGATGTTCGAGCCGGACACACCTTGGATGCCGTCGGAGTGGGCACCGCCGACCGTCCGCACCATGATGTACGAGTCCTCGACCGAGGTGCCGCCCTCCATGTGCAGGCCGTTCTCACAGTCGTGGATGTAGAGCCGGCGGGCGGCGAAGCTGCCCGAGGGCGACCGGTCGATGCCGGTGCCGAGCCCGGTGACGCAGTTGATCTCGGTGTCCTCGATCGTCACCACGGCGCTGCCGTCGACCTCCAGCCCGATGCCGCCGGCGCAGGTGATGCGGCTCTTGCGGATGGTCACGTTTCCGGAGTTGACGCGCAGGCAGCCCAGGGTCTTGCCCTCGATGGTCGTGTTGCCGCGGATCGTGCTGGGGCCGGTGTAGGCGCTCAGCGCGGTGCCGGCGGGGACGCCGGTGGTCTGTGGAGTCGGGAAGCCGCACTTGCCCGGATCAGCCCAGCAGCCCGTGAGGCCGGCTGGCGGAAGGGTGCTCGACGGACCTGTCGGCGGGGCGCTGGTCGCCGGGGCGCCCGTGGAGGGTGCCGCGGACGTGGTCGGGTCGGAACTGGGCGTCGGAGTCGAGCCGGGACCCGGCGTGCCGCAGTCCCACGTTCCCCCGGGGTGCACGATCAGGTCCGCGCCCGCAGCGCAGCCGATTGCCGCGTTGTTGTCCAATTCGGAGACCGCTACGGCGGCCGCGCCGCCGACGGCGAGGGCCGCGATGACTGCGGACGCGACCGGCAACAGCCAGCGTCTTTCCCGTAGCAGGCGCCGTGTGCGCCCATGGGGCGTCCAGTCGGTACCCGATCTCATCCTGTTCCTTTCGTCGTGCCGCCGGCGGAGCGCACCGCGGCCACAGTGGCAGGCGGCGGCCAATCCCGCCGCGGCGGTGGACCTGGACTAACTGCCCGTTCCGGGTCCGCCCAAAACCTTGCTGTCGAAGCAAGAGCGTGATGAACCTAACAACGATGTGTCCGGTTGTGAGGCCCGACGCGCCGAAAGCCCCGAAAGTGCGAATGGGGGTCGGATTTACCGAGGCTGGCCGATGTGCACTGACGTGCCGGGTGAGGCTTACTCGTGGGTAACAGGCTCGCGTAACGCGTTTTCATGCGACTGGGCTACCCGGGTCGGACGCCATCACGCCGTTGGTCGGGGGCTGGTACGGCGACACCTACGCCAAGCCGCTCGCCCGCACTCGTGAATACATCGACATCATTCGCAAGGTGCTCGCGCGGGATGCTCCGGTCGTGCCCGACGGCGAGCGCAATCCGTTGTCCCGCAAGGATGTACGGTCTCGGGAAGCCGTTGCGGGTCCATTGTGGAGCCGCTGCGCCGCGACCTGCCGATCCTGCTCGCCGCGGAAGGTCCGAAGAACGTGGCCCTCGCGGCGGAGATCGCCGACGGCTGGCTCGCGTTCCGCTCCTCGCCGCACCATCACGACGAGCTCTACGCCGCGCCGCTGGCCGCGGGCTTCGCCGCGCGGTCGTGACCGTACGGGCGGCGTTACGCCGGTACGGCCTGGGCCGCCTCGGCCATGCGGCGGGAGGCCCGGGCGTGGCGCAGGCCGTCCCAGGTGAAGACCATCAGGGCCAGCCACACCACGGCGAAGCCCGCCCAGCGGCTGGGTGGCATGGTCTCGTGCGCGACCAGCACGCCGACCAGGAACTGCAGGACGGGCGCGATGTACTGCAGCATGCCCACGACGCTCAGCGGCACCCGCGACACCGACGCGGCGAACAGCAGCAACGGCACCGCGGTGATCACGCCGGAGCCGATGAGCAGCGCGGTGTGCCAGGCGCCGTGGTCGGCGAAGGTGGCGCCGCCCCGGGCGTCGAGCACGATCAGGTAACCCAGTGCCGGCGCGAAGACCACCAGCGTCTCGACGGCGAGGCTCTGCGCTGCCCCGACCGCGGCGATCTTCTTGACCAGGCCGTAGAGCCCGAAGCTGGCCGCCAGCGTCAGCGCGATCCACGGCAACCGTCCATAGTCGACGGTCAGGACGACGACGGCGACACCACCGAGCCCCACCGCCACCCACTGCCAGGGGCGCAGGCGCTCCCGAAACAGGACCACCCCGAACAGCACGTTCACGAGGGGGTTGATGAAGTAGCCCAGCGAACTCTCCACCACGTGCCCGGCGTTCACCGCGTAGATGTAGACGCCCCAGTTGGCGGTCACCGTGACCGCGGCCAGCGCCAGCAGCCCGACCTGCCGGCCGGTGATGGTGCGCAGCCACGACCAGTTGCGGGCCACGGTCAGGATCACGACCACGGCGGCCAGCGACCACACCATGCGGTGCGCCAGGATCTCCACCGCCGAGGACGGCTTGAGCAACGGCCAGTAGAGCGGGAACAGCCCCCACAGGGCGTAGGCGGCTGCACCGAAGATCACGCCCTTGCGAGTGTCAGGCACGCCGCCCAGTATCGGTCATTACAGGAGCCGCCGCACACCGGCCCATCGGGACGGCTAGATCTGGCCCTCGTCGGCCAGGCGCTGGATGTTGTCGATCGCCTCCAGCAGATCGTCGTCGGCGTCGCTGGCGTGGCTCTGGGTGACGTGGATGGTCACCACGCTGTGGTTCTCCGCCTCGCTGGTCGGGTCGACCTGCAGCCATCCGCTGTAGCCGCTGCCGGGCGTGCCCCACTCCATCCGCCGGTCCAGCGCGTCCACGCGCAGCCACCCCTCCGCGCGGCCCTCCTCGCCGTGGATGTCGGTGGTGACCGCGGCGTGCTCGTGACCGGTGATCTCCGCGTCGGTGATCACGGGCAGGAAGTCGGGCAGGTGCTCGACGTCGGCGAGGTAGTCGAAGAGCGTGTCCGGGTCGGCGGTGACGGTGCCGGTCTGTTCGTACTCGGGCATTCCGATCTCCTCGGTTTCAAGCCGGGCATATGCGGAGCAGGAGTGCGTGTTCCGTCTACCCATGGTTCCTACCCCGTTTCGACGGGCGGCGCGCCGGGACTGCGAGAATGACCCGGTGATTCGTACGCATGAGGCGGGCAAGCTGCGGGCGGCCGACGCCGGCAGCACGGTGACCCTGGCAGGTTGGGTGGCACGGCGGCGCGACCACGGCGGGGTGACCTTCATCGATCTGCGGGACGCCTCGGGCGTCGTGCAGGTGGTCTTCCGGGACGAGAAGCAGGCCCACGCCCTGCGCAACGAGTACTGCGTCAAGGTGACCGGCTCGGTCGACCGCCGGCCCGCCGGCAACGAGAACCCCGACCTGCCCACCGGCGAGGTCGAGGTAACCGTCACGTCGCTGGAGGTGCTCTCCGAGTCGGCGCCGCTGCCGCTGCCGGTCGACGACCACCTCGACGCCGGCGACGACATCCGGCTCAAGTACCGCTACCTCGACCTGCGGCGCTCGGGACCGGCGAAGGCGCTGAAGCTGCGCTCCCGGGCGAACCAGATCGCCCGCGAGGTGCTGCACCGGCACGACTTCCACGAGATCGAGACGCCGACGCTGACCCGCTCGACGCCCGAGGGCGCCCGCGACTTCCTCGTGCCCGTACGGCTGCAGCCGGGTAGTTGGTACGCGTTGCCGCAGTCACCGCAGCTGTTCAAGCAGTTGCTCATGGTGGCCGGAATGGAGCGGTACTACCAGATCGCCCGCTGTTACCGGGACGAGGACTTCCGCGCCGACCGGCAGCCTGAATTCACCCAGCTCGATATCGAGATGTCCTTCGTCACCCAGGACGACGTCATCAACCTCGCCGAGGAGATCGTCGCGGCGCTGTGGGGCGAGCTCGCCGACTACCAGGTCCCGCGCCCGATCCCGCGGTTGACCTGGCACGACGCCATGGCGCGGTACGGCTCGGACAAGCCCGACCTGCGGTACGGCCTGGAGCTGACCGACCTCACCAGCTACCTGTCGGGCACCGAGTTCCGGGTCTTCGCCTCGGCGATCGACGCGGGCGGCTACGTCGGTGCGGTCGTGATGCCGGGTGGTGCCGCGCAGACCCGCAAGGAGCTCGACGGCTGGCAGGACTGGGCCAAGGCGCGCGGCGCCCGGGGCCTGGCCTACGTGGTGCTCGACGCCGAATCGGGCGAGGCGCGAGGTCCGGTGGCGAAGAACCTCTCGGCCGAGCACCTGGCCGGCCTCGCCGACGCGACCGGGGCCAAGCCGGGTGACGCGATCTTCTTCGCGGCGGACGCGGACCGGATCTCCGCACTGACCCTGCTCGGCGCGGCCCGCGTCGAGATCGCCCGGCGCACGGGCCTGGTCGACCCGTCGGCCTGGGCGTTCTGCTGGGTGGTGGACGCGCCGATGTTCGAGCCGGCCACGGACGACGCCGGCAGGCCGATCCCGGGCGCGTGGACCTCGCTGCACCACCCCTTCACCTCGCCCAACGACGAGTGGATCGACTCCTTCGAGAAGGCGCCGGGGGAGGCCCTCGCGTTCGCCTACGACATCGTCTGCAACGGCAACGAGATCGGCGGCGGCTCGATCCGTATCCACCGGGCCGACGTGCAGAAGCGGGTCTTCACCCTGCTCGGCATCTCGCCCGAGGAGGCGGCCGACAAGTTCGGCTTCCTGCTGGAGGCGTTCAAGTACGGCCCGCCGCCGCACGGCGGCATCGCGCTGGGCTGGGACCGCACCTGCATGCTGCTGGCGGGCGCCGACTCCATCCGTGAGGTGATCGCGTTCCCGAAGACGCGGGGTGGCTTCGACCCGCTGACGGGCGCGCCCACTCCGATCACCGCCGAGCAGCGCAAGGAGGCCGGCGTCGACGCGAAGCCGAAGGTGGCGGCCCTGACCGGCACCGAGGTCGTCGCCGAGACCGAGGCCAGGAAGGCCGGGGCGGCGCCGAAGATCGAGCCGGGGGGTTCGCCCGCGGCCACGGCCGGCCCGGCGGCGGGTGCCGGTACGACCGCGCCGACCGTCGAGGGAGCGCCGACCGTGACGCCCACGGCGACGCAGGCCCCGGCCGAGGTCTCCGCGGCCGCCACGCCCGCGAAGGCGGCCAAGCCCGCGAAGGCCACGAAGGCGGCCAAGCCCAAGAAGTAGGTGCGGGAACGCCCCCTTGGCGCGTACGCGCCAAGAGGGCGTCCATCCCGTCACCACCCGCAGTAACTCGTGATGTAGTTGTGGGCGGCTTCCAGTGAGCCGTGCTGCACGGTGGGGTCTGCCAGGTCCAGGGCGGCGAACGCCGAGTCGATGTCGGTGGAACTCGCCATGGCAGCCGATGCGGCGGCCGCGGCGTTGGCGTAGGTGCGGGCCGCCGACTTCAGCTGGTTGTCGGTCGCCAGCTTTTCGACGTTGCGGTAGGCGCTCGCGACCTCACCGAGAGCCGCGGTGATCTCGCTGCGGATCTGAGCGGCTTGGTCCGGCTTCGTGACCAACGCCACCGCCCGGAGGCCGGCGGCATTGAGCTGAATCTTCGCGCTGTACAGCGAGTTGCAGAGATATTCCTTGGATGCGGCAGGTGGCGGCTGGCTGGGCGTGGTGCTCGGCTTGGACGCTCCGCCAGCCTTCGTGCTCGTGGACGGGCTGGACGAACCCACCGGCGTCGCGCTGGGCACGTCGCTCGGCGTTTCGCTGGGCAGAACGTCGGTGGTGACCGGCACCGCCGATGAGGTGGAGCCCGCCTGCACCTGCGGTTCCTCGGACTCGGAGGCAGCGCAGGCGCTCAGGGCCAGGGTGACAGTCGCGAGAAGTGCCAGGGCGGACAGCGGTGGACGGCGCAGCATCGTCGTCTCGTTACCTTTCGTCGAGGGTCGTCCGGGGATGATATCGACGGATGATCATCGTTTGCTGTCCCTTCGTCGTCGCTGTTCGCCGGTCGCGGTCAGACGAAGGGGATGGGCTTGTTGCCGATGCCCTGGAGACTGCCGATGAGCTTCTTGCCCGGGTCGGCGGCCGCCAGCACACAGGACACGGTCTGGTTCAGCACGCCCTCCTCGACGGTGCCGTTGGGGTAGAGCATCCAGTAGGTCAGTGTCTTCGGCAGCGACGAGCGGTCGAGGAACTTGTTGATTACCCGGTCGCAGAGTTTGGCGAGCTTGGCGATCATCGCGTCGTGGTCCGCCCGGTCGGCGTCCTCGGGGAAGCGCACGACCCCGGCCAGTTCGCCGTTGTGGATCGCGTCGCAGTCCGCCGGATGGTCATCGCTCCAACCCCGGCCGGTGGTCGCCGCGGTCCAGGTGACGCAGGTGATCGACTTGGCCGAGTTCTTGACGGTGCCGGTCAGCGGGACGAGGTCCAGCCACCCCCACCCCGCGGTGATCATCAGATCGCACCGGTACCAGTGCGTGCCCTCGGCCCATTGGGTCTTGCTCGGCACCGCGAGCACGAGCCAGGTGTAGGTGGTGGTCCATGGCTGGCCGAGATACTCCTCCGCCGCGTCCTCGCAGGCGGCGTAGAGGTCGGCCGCGTAGGGCGCGGACGCGTTGTCCGGACGAGTATCGATCTTGCCCGAGGCGATGGTCTCCATCCTGTGCACCGTGGCGCAGTCGGCCGGGGCGTTGAACTCGGCGCGGCCGTTGAAGTACTCGCCCGCCGTGTCGCCCTGCCAGCAACTGCCGACCGCGGGGACGGCGTTGAGGTCGCGGGTCGGTGAGGGACTCGCCGATGCCACGGCCCCGATCCGGTCGGTCAGCTTCGGCACCACGACGAGGGCGGCGACCACGCTGACCACGGCGACGAGCGCCACGACGCCGCCGACGATGGCGAGGACCTTGCCGGCCCTGCCCTTGGCCGGTGTTGGCGGCACGCCCGGCGGCCCGTACGCCGGGGGTGCCCAGGGCGTGCCGTAGGCCGGGGGTGCTGAGGGTGTGCCGTAGGCCGGCGGCGCGGAGGGGATTGCGTACGGAGGCGCCGCCAGGGGCGCGGCGGGTGGCGGCGGTGGTGCAGGGGCCGGGTCCGGCCATGGCGGGATCGGCTGCGCCGGTGTGGGTAGCTGGGTGGCCTCGGCTGGCGCCTGCGGATGGTCGGGACCCTGCTCTGACATGCGGCTTCTTCTCCGGCGGGTGGTGAGGAGGACGGGGCGGTGAGGGCGACGGGGTGTGGCGCAGGACGGCTCGGCGGCGGTTCCGATGGGAGGAACAGCGCGGCACGTTACCGGGCCGGGAGTGGCGGCGCTGCCCCGCGCCAAATCGCCACCGCCGGCGGCGGCGTCGTGGGTCCGAGGGCTTGGTGGAGTGAGCCAGTACTGTCGCAGGCGATGGAGTCCGACGCGCTGTTCGTGTTGCCCGACGCGGCCGAGGCCGACGTGCCCGCGCCGCCGGTGCGGTCCGCCTCGCCGGTGGGCGGTGCCCGTACGGGCGGATCATCCGAGCGCAACGCGAGCACGGACCGTAACGCTCCGCTTGCCGTTCGCATGCGGCCGCGGTCGCTCGACGAACTGGTCGGCCAGTCCAAGCTGCTCGCGCCGGGGGCACCGCTGCGCCGCCTGGTCGCCGGCGAGGGTTCGCTGAGTTCGGTGATCCTGTGGGGGCCGCCGGGCACCGGCAAGACGACGATCGCGCATCTGGTCGCCCAGGCCGCCGACCGCCGGTTCGCCGCCCTCTCCGCCCTCACCGCCGGGGTCAAGGACGTGCGCGCCGTCATCGACGAGGCCCGGCGGGTGCGCCGCACCGGGGGCGAGGCGACCGTCCTATTCATCGACGAGGTTCACCGTTTCTCCAAGACGCAGCAGGACTCGTTGCTGGGCGCGGTGGAGGACGGCACGGTCACGCTGCTCGCGGCCACCACCGAGAACCCCTACTTCTCGGTCATCTCTCCGCTGCTGTCGCGCTGTGTCCTGCTGACCCTGCAGCCCCTCGACGACGAGGCCGTACGCACGTTGGTTCGGCGCGCGATCTCCGATCCGCGCGGCCTGGCGGGCGAGGTCACCCTCGCCGCCGACGCCGAAGACCATCTCGTACGGCTGGCCGGCGGCGATGTCCGCAAGGCGCTCACCGCGCTGGAGGCGGCCGCGGCCGGGGCGACCGCGCTCGGCGTCAGCGAGATCGACCTGGCGGTGGCCGAGGCGGCGCTCGACCGCGCGGCCCTGCGTTACGACCGTGACGGCGACGCGCACTACGACGTGGTGAGCGCGTTCATCAAGAGCATGCGTGGCTCCGACGTGGACGCCGCCCTGCACTACCTGGCCCGCATGTTGGTGGCCGGCGAGGACCCGCGGTTCATCGCCCGCCGGATGGTGATCTTCGCCAGCGAGGACGTCGGGCTGGCCGACCCGACGGCGCTGACCGTCGCGACGGCCGCCGCGCACGCCGTGGAGTACGTCGGACTCCCCGAGGCCCGGCTGAACCTGGCCCAGGCCGCCATCCATCTCGCCACCGCGCCCAAGTCCAACGCCGTGATCGTCGCCATCGAGGAGGCGCTGGCCGACGTGCGCGCCGGCCGGGGCGGCCGCGTCCCCCGCCACCTGCGCGACGCCCACTACCCCGGCGCGCGAGGGCTGGGGCACGGCGCGGGCTACCGCTACCCCCATGACGACCCGCGCGGCGTCGTGGCGCAGCAGTATGCCCCCGATGACGTCGCCGACCGCGAGTACTACCGTCCATCCGGTCACGGCGCGGAGCGGGCGCTCGGCGAACGGGTCGCCAAGTTGCGTACCGTGGTGCGGTCAACGGCGAGCCACGCGGCGGGCAGCGCGGGTGTTCCGCGCCGTCGCGAGGCTACGGCGGCCGAGCAGGGTGGCGGGCAACCGCCGCGCGACGAAGCGGGTAGTGGCACCGACAGCGAGGAGCGGTAGTGGCGCGCGACAAGGGCGACGACTCCGGCAAGCGCCGATGGGGCCGGGGCAAGCCCGAGGAGGGTCCGAGCGAGGAGGACCTCGGTTGGCTCGCTGACCTGCGCGGCGGCGACCGGCGGGGTCCCGGCGGCGACCCCGCACCCCGCAGGGGCGAGGACCCGCGCGCCCGGCGCGGGGTCGACGAGCCCACCGGCACCGCGATCCGCCCTCCCGAGACACCCGGCGCCGGCATCCGGCCGCCGCGGCGCACGCCCGACCTGCCGCCCGTCTCGCCGGCCGGCCCCGCCGCCCCACCGCCCGTAACCACACCACCACCCGCCGCGCCAGCCTCGCCGCCGCTGCGGGGCGGCCTGCGCCGAACCCCGAGCACGCCCCCGCCACCCCCACCGCCGGTCGTGCCGCCCCCCATCCGGTCCGTCAGCCGTCAGATCGACTGGTCGGACCTGACCGACGAGTTGCCGCGAACCACCGAGCCGCCGGCCCGCCCCGCGGAGCCGCGCGGTCGCGGCGCCGACCCGCGACCCGTCGAGCCGCGCTCGGGCGACCTGTGGGGCGAGCCGCGCACCGGGGACCCGCGGGCCAGCGCGGAGCGCACGGCCGAACTGCGCCCCTCGCCCGCCGCTCGTCCGGGCCCCGAACTGCGCACGGGTGCGCTGCGGGCGGGTGGCCCGCCGGCTGTCGTCGACATTCCTCGGCCATCGCCGTCGGGTCCTGGGCCCGTGGGTGGTCCTGGCCTGCCCGGTCCGGGTGCGCCGGTGCCGCCCGGTGGTCCCGGTCTGCCCGGCGGTCCGGGTGGCCCCGGTCTCGGTGGTCCCGGTCTGCCCGGCGGTCCGGGTGGCCCCGGTCTCGCCGGCGGGCCGGGAGGTCCCGCGGGTCCCGGCGGGCCAGTTGGGCCCGGGGGTCCCGGTGGTCCGGTGGGACCGGGCGCACCCGGCGGCCCGGGCCTGCCCGCTGGTTCGGGCCTGCCCGGTGCGTCGGGCGACCCGATGGTGACCACCGGCATGATCCGGCGGGCCGAGTTCCGCAAGCACCTCAAGGTCCAGCAGCAGCTCAAGGTCATCACCCTGGTGCTGGTCGCGTTGCTGCTGCTCGCCGCCTATCCGATCTACCTGTTCACCCAGGCGGTGACCGCCGATCCGGTCTATCGCGACCTGGACGGCCTCTCGCTGCCGGACTGGGCGATGTACGAGCACGCCGACGCGCCGCCGGTGGGCAGCCGGTGGTGCATCGGGGAGTGCCGTTCCCGGTCGCGCACCTACGCCTCCGAGCGGCAGCCGCAGGAGACCCACGAGGCGTTCAAGGCGGCGCTCGTCGACGCGGACTGGCGTCGCCGCGCCGAGCCGGGCTGCCCGGTGGTCGAGGGGGGCGGGAACCCGGCCGGCGGCGAGGCGACCGGCGACCCCAGCACCGACGGCACGGGCGGGTCGGCGGGCCCGCTGGACGGGCAGATCGAGGACGGCACCTTCCGAAGCTGCTGGGTGAAGGACGAGTACGTGCTCGTCCTGCATGTCTATGTGCCGATCTGCGACGCCCCGCCGCCGCGGGAGAACGCCGGCACAGGGACTGACGTGGCCCCGACGCGGCCGGTCTGCCCGGCGGCCTACGCCACCCTGAAGGTCTACAACGCGGTGGACTACCGCCCGGCCGCCGTGCCGGAACCGTCGGACGCGACCGAGGCCGGGGAACCGTCACCCAGCGCCAGCTGACGAGGAACCGGCCCCGCCGCGTAGTGCCGTCGAGGGTGAAATCAGCGGGGTCGACGCGTTTGGGTGCATGCCGTCACGTTCGGCACGGACCGTAACGGTAGTCTCAGCATCACCACCACGGCAGCCCAGGCCGCCCGCAGGGTCGCGCCAGGGCCACTCGGTGCGTCGGACGCTCGCCGTGGTCACCTGGTCTGACTCGCAGCCCTGCGGAGCCCACATTGCCCACGTCACAGCCGAGAGGGGAGGGCACTCCGTGTCCTTGGGACAGGTCGCCGCGCTGATCGCGGCCATCGCCTTCCTGGTGCTCTGCGCCGCCCTCGCCGTGCCCATCCTGCGCCTGCGGCACACGATCGACGCCGCCACCGACACCATCAACGACATCAATGACCGCACCGGTCCGCTGCTCGGCAACCTCAACGCCACCGTGGAGAACGTGAACGTCGCGCTGGGCCAGGCGAAGGTGACCCTGGACGGCGTCAACCTGCAGTTGGCCCGGCTGGACCTGATCACCGGGCACGTGGCCCAGGTGACGTCGAACGTGGCCAACCTGACGACGGTGGTCAGCTCGGCGGCGGCCAGCCCGTTGGCCAAGGCGGCGGCCTTCGCCTTCGGCGTGCGCCGGGCCACCGCGCGCCGGCGTGCCGAGGAAGAGGAGGCGCAGGTGCGGTCCCAGCTCAAGCAGCAGCGCCGCGAGCGCCGAGGGCGGTAAGGGCGGTGAGACTGTGAAACGGTTGTTCTGGCTCGGTCTCGGGGTCGCGGTCGGCGCCCTGGTCGTTCGCCAGGTGGCCAAGGCCGCCCAGGCCTACTCACCGGCGGGGCTGGCCGGTCAGGCGCGGAACTCTGCTGCCGGCCTGTGGGAGTCGGTGCAAGACTTTGTCGCCGACGTCCGCGAGGGAATGGCCGAGAAGGAGGCGCAGATCCTCGGTGCCTTCGCCGAGGGGACCAACCTGGCGGACATCGACGACCTGGACGAGCTGTACGACGACGATCGCGACCGGTAGTCGCGACAGAAGAATAGAGAGAGCAGGGGTAGAGCCGATGCGGACCGCGGAGATCAAACGCAGGTTCCTCAAGCACTTCGAGTCCAACGGACACACCGTCGTGCCGTCCGCTCCGTTGCCGTTGGCCGACCCCAACCTGCTGTTCGTCAACGCCGGCATGGTCCAGTTCGTCCCCTATTTCGTCGGCCAGTCCACCGCGCCCTACCCGCGTGCCACGAGCGTGCAGAAGTGCATCCGGACGCCGGATATCGACGAGGTCGGCAAGACCAGCCGCCACGGCACCTTCTTCCAGATGAACGGGAACTTCTCGTTCGGCGACTACTTCAAGGAAGGCGCGATCGACCTCGCCTGGAAGCTGTCCACCACCTCCCAGAAGAAGGGCGGCTTCGGCCTGGACCCGGACCGCATCTGGGTCACGGTCTACCTCGACGACGACGAGGCGATCGAGCTGTGGCAGAAGGTCGCCGGTCTGCCGAAGGAGCGCATCGTCCGGCGGGGTAAGAAGGACAACTTCTGGTCCATGGGCATCCCCGGCCCGGCCGGCCCCTGCTCGGAGCTCTACTACGACCGCGGGCCCGCGTACGGGCGCGAGGGCGGTCCGGAGGTCGACGAGGACCGGTACATGGAGTTCTGGAACCTCGTCTTCATGCAGTACGAGATCGCGGACGTGAAGTCCAAGGAGGACTTCCGGATCGTGCGTGACCTGCCGGCGAAGAACATCGACACCGGCATGGGCCTGGAGCGCATCGCGTCGATGCTGCAGGGCGTGGACAACCTCTACGAGATCGACGAGGTCAAGCCGATCCTGACGCGGGCGGCGGAGCTGACGGGCAAGACCTACGGCGCCAAGGCCGGGCACGTCGCGAGCGAGTCACACCCCGACGACGTACGGCTGCGGGTGATCGCGGACCACGTCCGGACGTCCCTGATGCTCATCGGTGACGGGGTGACCCCGTCCAACGAGGGCCGGGGCTACGTGCTGCGGCGCATCATGCGCCGGGCGATCCGGGCCATGCGGCTGCTCGGCTGGCAGGGTGGGCCGGCGCTGCCCGAGCTGCTGCCGGTGGCCCGGGACTGCATGTCGCCCTCCTACCCCGAGCTCGCGGAGGACTTCGGGCGCATCTCCGACTACGCCTACGGCGAGGAGGAGGCGTTCCTGTCCACCCTCAAGGCGGGCACCACGATCCTCGACACCGCCATCGGCGAGGCCAAGAAGACCAAGAAGAAGACGCTGCCCGGCGACAAGGCGTTCCAGCTGCACGACACGTACGGCTTCCCCATCGACCTCACCATCGAGATCGCGGCCGAGGCCGGCCTGAAGGTCGACGAGAAGACGTTCCGTGACCTGATGGCCGAGCAGCGCCGGCGGGCCAAGGCCGACGCCGCGGCGCGCAAGACCGGGCACGCGGACCTGTCCTCCTACCGGGCGATCCTCGACGCGGGCGGCCCGGTCGAGTTCACCGGCTACGCCGAGGCGAAGCGGGAGTCGAAGGTCCGGGGACTGCTCGACCGCAAGGGCTCGCCGGTCGAGGTGGTCGGCGAGGGCGACGAGGTCGAGATCGTGCTCGACGCGACGCCGTTCTACGCCGAGGGCGGTGGACAACAGCCGGACACCGGCACCATCACTGTCGCGAGTGGACAGATCGAGATCACCGACGTGCAGTCGGTGCTGCCCGGCCTGATCGTCCACCGTGGACGGATCGTGCGCGGCGAGGTGCGGGTCGGTGAGACGGCCTTCGGCGAGATCGACCTCGCGCGCCGCCGGGCCATCTCGCGCGCGCACACGGCCACCCACCTGGTGCACCAGACCATGCGGCTGTTCCTGGGCGAGTCGGCGACCCAGGCGGGCTCGCTCAACGCCCCCGGCCGGCTGCGCTTCGACTTCAACACGCCCTCGGCCGTGCCGGCGTCGGTGCTGCACGACGTGGAGCAGAAGGTCAACGAGGTCCTCACCGAGGACCTGGAGGTGCGCTGGTTCGTGACCAGCCAGGCCGAGGCGCGGCGGTTGGGCGCGATGGCGCTCTTCGGCGAGAAGTACGGCGAGAAGGTCCGCGTCGTCGAGGTGGGCGACTACGCCCGCGAGCTGTGCGGCGGCACGCACGTGGACCGGTCCGGGCAGCTCGGCTTGGTCAAGATCCTGCACGAGGCGTCGATCGGTTCGGGCGTACGCCGGGTCGAGGCGCTGGTCGGTCTGGACGCGCTGTCCTTCGCCGCCCGGGAGCACACCCTGGTGTCCCGGCTCGCCGAGCTGTTCCGGGTCAAGCCGGAGGAGGTCGGCGACCGGGTGGAGCAGGCCGTCTCCCAGCTGCGCGACGCGGAGAAGGAGATCGAGAAGCTGCGCGCCCAGCTCGTGCTCGCCAACGTCGGGGCGATGGCCGAGGCGGCGACCGACGTGAACGGCGTGGCGCTGGTCGCGGTGCAGGCCCCGGAGGGGACCGGCGGCAACGACGTGCGCACGCTCGCCCAGGAGATCCGCGGCCGGTTCCCGAACCGCCCGGCGGTGGTGGCGGTCGCCGCGACCGCCGGCGGCAAGGCGTCGCTCGTGGTCGCGGTCAACGCCGGAGCGCGCGAGCGCGGGATCTCGGCGGGCGAGTTGGTCAAGGGTGCGCTCTCCGGCCGGGGCGGCGGCAACGCCGATCTGGCCCAGGGTGGTGGCGTGCCGGCCGACCAGGTCGCGGCGCTGCTCACCGCGGTCGAGTCCGCCCTGCGCTGATCCCCCTGCACGGCGGCGCGTCCGCCCCGGGCAATCCCCACCGTCACGGCCTGCCGGGTGTCGCCACCAGCCTCTACGCTGTCGAGGGCTTCGGTGACGCGCGTGGATCCGCGTACCTGGCGGGTCGGCGCGAGACGACACGGCGGAGACGGGCTGATGGGGCGTCGAGACGGCGGGATCGTGGACCGCGGCTTGGGTCGGGAGCGGGAGGGGCAGCCACGCCGGCGCAGCCGGCCACCGCGGCGGCGGCCGGCCCCGAGCCGCCGGCCCGTCCAGCGCCGCCGGCCGTTCCGTTCGTGGCTGACCATGCTGGTCTCGGCCGTGCTGCTGTTGGGGTTGGGCGTCGGCGTCTACTGGGGCGTCGGCAGGCTGCAGACCGACCAGAGGGTCAAGGAGCTGCTCGGCTCGGACTACGACGACCGCGACCGGGGCGAGGAGGTCCTGTTCGCGGTGCCCGTCGGCGCGGACGGTGCCCGCATCGCGGACCTGCTGCTGGAGAAGCAGATCATCGAGTCGCGCAAGGCCTTCGTGCGGGCGTGCGAGGCGGACGGGCGCTGCGAGGGGATCCAGCCCGGCGCCTATCCGCTCTACCGGCACAGCAGTGCCAGGTCGGTCGTCGGGGTGCTGGTCGATCCGAAGAACAAGCAGCAGGGCAGGTTCACCGTGCGGGAGGGCCTGACGGTGATCCAGACGCTGCAACGCCTGGCCGACCAGACCAACATCCCGCTCGCGGACTTCCAGGAGGCGATCAAGGACCGCGAAGCGCTCGGGATCACCACCGACTGGTACGCCCGGCTGGACGGCAAGCAGCCCGCCACCACCTCGGTCGAGGGATTCCTGTTCCCGGACACGTACTTCTACGACCCGACCGCGACCGCCACCGACATTCTCAAGATCATGATCAACCAGTTCTTCCGGGTGGCCGACGAGATCAAGCTCCGGGACCGGTCCGTGGCGCTGGGGGTGTCGCCGTACGAACTCCTGATCACGGCCTCGCTCGCGCAGGTCGAGGCCGGGGTGCCGGAGGACTTCGCGAAGGTCGCCCGGGTCGTCTACAACCGGGTGGTCCTCAAGAAGATCGACTGCTTGTGCCTGCAGTTCGACAGCACGGCGAACTACTGGGCCGAACTCAACGGTCTGCCGACCAGGAGTTCGGGTCAGCTGACCGCGGCGCAACTCGACGACCCGAACAACCCGTACAACACCGGGCCGAGCACACCGGGCCTGCCGGTCGGGCCGATCAGCAACCCGGGCAAGCAGGCTCTGCTCGGCGCCCTCAACCCGGCCCCGGGTCCGTGGTTGTTCTTCGTGGCGGTCGACACCGAGGGCCACTCGGCCTTCGCCGCGACCATCGCCGAGCACTGCCGCAACATCGACGAGGCCATTGCCCACGGTGTGGCGTTGGACCGTTGCCAGGGGTAGTGACCGTGCTCGGCGGCGGCTTGGCGGACAGCCTCGCGGGTGGACATCGGCGCGTCAGCCCTTAGGCTGTCGGGGCGCCCGGAGGCGGGCCGCCGGTGAGACCTGCAGGGATGGCCGATGGGTTACCGAGACGACGTTCGCAACGACCAGGGCTACGGGTGGCGTTCCGCTCATCAGGGCTGGGGCGGGCAGCAGCAGGGCTGGGAGGGCCAGCCCGGCTGGGACGCCCAGCAGCGCGGCTGGGAGGGTCAGCCGGGCCGTCAGCGGGGCTGGGACGAACAGCAGGCCTGGGGCGGGCGCCAGGGTTGGGACGAGCGCCAGGGTTGGGACGAGCGCCAGGGGTACGAGTACCAGGGCTACGGGCAGGGCTGGGACGAGCGCCAGGGTTGGGACGAACGCCAGGGCTGGGACGATTCGCAGGGTTACGAGCAGGACTGGGACGGGCGGCGCCAGCGCGGTTGGGACGACGAGCGCCCGCGTCGACGCCCACCCGCGGACCGGCGGCGGCCCCCGAACCGCGGTCAGGGCGCCAAGGGCAAGGGCAGTAAGGGCAAAGGCAAAGGGAAGAAGGGCAGGGGCAGCAAGGGCCCGTCCAAGAAGACGATCATCTGGACGATCGTCGTGCTGGTGCTGGCCGGCATCGGCTGGAAGGCGTACGACTACCTCAACAGCCAGGACTTCCGCGAGATGACGGCCGCCGACTACGGCGAGGCGGACATGGGCGACAAGATCTATTTCTCGGTCGCCCAGGGCGCCGGCGGCAACGAGATCGCGACCATGCTGCTCCAGCAGGAGATCATCAAGAGCCGCACCGCCTTCATCGGGATCTGTGATCGCGACGATCGCTGCCGCAAGATCCAGCCCGGCGCCTACGAACTGCGCAAGCACAGCCCCGCGCAGGCCGTGGTCGAGATTCTTGTCGATCCCAAGAACAAGATCACCAAGAAGTTCACCATCCCCGAAGGCCTGTCGGTCATCCAGACGGTCAAGAGCCTGTCGAAACAGACCGGCATCCCCGAGCAGGACTTCCTCACCGCGGCCAAGGATCCGAAGGCGCTGGGGGTGCCGGACGAGTGGTTCCAGCGCACCGACGGGAAGGCGGCGGCGAACACCGTCCCCAACGCCCAGCCGATCGAGGGATTCCTGTTCCCGGAGACGTACTTCTACGACCCCACCGCCACCGCGGCGGACATCCTCAAGCTCATGGTCGGCCAGTTCCTGAAGGTCGCCGAGGAGATCGATCTGAAGGGCAAGGCGGCCACGCTGAAGATCTCCCCGTACGAGCTGCTCATCGCCGCCTCGCTGGCCCAGGACGAGGCGGGCAAGAAGGAGGACTTCGCCAAGGTCGCCCGGGTCGTCTACAACAACGCCTACAAGGGTTACACCGGCTGCTACTGCCTGCGGTTCGACAGCGCGGAGAACTACTGGCTGGAACTCAACGGCAAGCCCACCAAGAACTCCGGTGAGATGACCGTGTCGGAACTCAACGACCCGGCCAATCCGTACAACACGCACGCGGAGAACTCGAAGATGCCGGTCGGCCCGATCAGCAACCCGGGCCAGGACGCGCTGCTGGGCGCGGCGCAGCCGGCGGCCGGCGAGTGGAAGTACTTCGTGGCGGTGGACCAGAACGGGACGACGGAGTTCGCCACCAGTTGGTCGGCCTTCTGCAACAGCAAGGCCAAGGCCAACCGGAACGGTCTGAGTCTCGACATGAGCGACTGCTGGTAGCGGGGGACGGCGGTGGCCTGGACCCGGGGTCGTCGACTGGGCGTCGACGTCGGCTCCGTCCGCATCGGGGTCGCCTGCAGCGACCCGGACGGGGTGCTCGCCACCCCCTTGGCCACGCTGCGTCGCGACGAGGCGGGCTGGGCTCAGCTCCGGCCCGCCGCGACCGTACCGGTGGGTCGGGACGAGGGTGAGCCGGTCGCGGCGGTGACCGTACCGGCGGACGTCGCCGAGTTGGCCCGACTGGTGATCGAGCACGAGGTGGTCGAGGTCATCGTGGGCCTGCCGGTGACGCTCGCGGGCACGGAGAGTTACGCCGCGATGGCCGCGCGTCAATATGCGGACGTGTTGTCCCGCATCGTGGCACCGGTGCCCGTCACGCTGACCGACGAGAGGATGTCCACGGCCGCGGCAGGTCGTAGGCTGGCGGAGCGTGGCGTCCGGGGGAGGCGTCGGCGCGCTGTCGTGGACCAAGCCGCGGCGGTGGAGATCCTGCAGGGATGGCTTGATGCGGCACGACGACGAACTGGTTGACGACCTGGGCTTCGCCTGGGAGGAGGACGACGACGAGGCGCCGGACGCGCAGCCCTCGCGTCACGCGCGGCGTCGCCAACGGGAACGGCGCCGGCGGGCCGGCCGGTCGTGGGTGGCCCTCGCCGTCGCCGCGGTGCTGCTCGGCACGCTGGGCCTCGGCGCCTACTGGGGCCTCGGCGCGCTGCAGCAGTTCCAGAACGTCCGGGAGTTCCTCGCCGCCGACTACAGCGAGTCCGACATGGGCGACGAGGTCACCTTCACCGTCGCCGAAGGCGCCATC
>Ga0164243_10002807_pt1 | contig 28368 bp, 25 predicted proteins | sample OricompcompostOP_FD_108781 | JGI IMG/M metagenome (GOLD analysis project Ga0164243, IMG submission 108781) | Organic Plus compost microbial communities from Emeryville, California, USA - Original compost - Organic plus compost (OP) | ecosystem: Engineered > Solid waste > Mixed feedstock >... | reverse complement strand
CACGGGAAGAATATGGAAGGTTCCCTGACTGTTTTCGGGGAAAAGGGTACGGTAAAGATCGGGGGACAATACCTCAATGAGTTGGAATATCAGGACATAGCCGGTTACCGTATTGAAAACCTGCCTGCGGGCAATACAGCCAACCACTATGGCGCTTACCAGGGAAGCATGAGCAACCACGATAAGGTATACGACAATGTGGTGGCCGTGTTGCAGCAACAGGCGGCTATGACCACCAGTGCGGAGGAGGCATTGAAAACAGTGGAGATCATAGAGAAAATATATAGCGAAGCTTTGCGTTTATGAACGAACCGGTAAAGTTACAGGCACAAATTCGGGACGTGCGCTTTGGCAGCGGCGTGAAGGTGGTGGAGCCGGTAAACCTGTATGAATGCACCATTGGCGATGAGGCGTTCATCGGACCTTTTGTAGAGATCCAGCGCGGCGTGCAGGTGGGCAACAGAACGCGGGTACAATCGCATTCCTTTATTTGTGAAGGCGTCACCATCGGTGATGATTGCTTTATCGGCCATGGTGTAATGTTTATCAATGATACATTTGAATCCGGCGGACCCGCCAACGATCCTGCAAAATGGAAGACCACGCGGATCGGTAATGGGGTGTCCATCGGTTCCAATGCTACGCTGCTGCCGGTATCGGTATGTGACGGAGCGGTGATTGGGGCAGGAGCAGTAGTAACAAAAGATATTGTTGAAAAAGGTATTTATGCCGGCAACCCGGCAAGGCTGGTCAGAAAGCTGAGTTTATAATTACATAACACTATCCGGGAACTCCAACTGCAATTCTACAACATGCAAAGAAATTCATCTTTTTTATTGTCCATATTGGTGGTATTTATGGCGCTTGTTTCGTCGTGTCGCACAAATAAAAAAATTCTACAGCAAAGTTTGTATTTCCGCGATCTCAGGGACAGCATTATCAATTTGTCAGTTGCGGGTTTTGAGCAAACTTTCAAACCGGGCGATATATTATATATAGGTATAATTACACCCAACAAAGAAAGTCTGGAGCGGTTTAATCAGCCCAATTTTTCATCGGACGGGGGCAGTATGGGAAGTGGTGGCGGACCTATGGGCTACCTGGTGGAAAATGATGGGACCATTATTTTCCCGGTGCTGGGCAAGTTGCATGTGGCGGGGTTGAGTAAAGGCCAATTGGTAGATACCCTGACAAAACAGTTGCGGTATCATATTGATGATCCCATAGTGTCGGTGCGGTTACTGAATTATAAAGTAACTGTATTGGGAGAAGTAGGTAAGCCGGGTACATACACGATACCCAATGAACGGGTAACGGTGCTGGATGCCATTGGTCTTGCCGGCGACATTACCATGTATGGCGTCAGGGACAGCGTTTGGGTAATACGGCAAAATGATGGCAAGGTGGAAGTAGGAACTTTGAATCTGAATTCGGGCCGGATCTTTGATTCTCCGTACTACTATTTACAACAAAACGATCTGCTTTATGTGGAAATGACAAAGCGGAAAATAACCAGTTCTGACCAGACAACAATCAGAAATATATCTCTTGGGTTGGCTATAATTTCGACGTTGACGCTCATACTGACAAGATTTTGATTGCAGGCAGTAATTATTTACACTAAGTAATTTCCTCATGAATTCTACAGATAATCAAGGAAACATTCCATATGCAGCTGCTGTAAGTACGCCGGTGGTGAATATTAAAGAATTACTGCTTAAGTATCTCCACTATTTATGGCTGTTCATCCTGGTGATGGCATTGGCATTGATTGGTGCCTGGCTTTATCTTCGGTATACGCCTGCAAAATACAACGTAGTGGCCACCATGCTGATCCGCAACGACTCGAGGGGCGGCGGAGAAAATGCGTTTGCCGATCTTATGCTCTTTAAGGAGAGTATCAACAAACAGAATGAAATCCAGATTCTGCAATCGCGCTCTATGATGGCCCGTGTGGTGAAAGCACTTGATTTGCAGTCTTCTTATTTTGTAGTTGGCAATGTAAAAACAACCAATATCTACAAGGATGCTCCGTTTGCTGTAGAGTTTATTCCCCCACATAGTGAGCAACGGCCGCTGCGGCTGGAGCTGCACTTTACAGGAAATGGCAGGTTCAGATTGGGCGACGCACCTAAGGAGTATGTTTTCGGGGAGGTGATAACCGTTTCGAAAAATAAATTCAGGCTGGTGCCGAGAGAAAGTGTATATAGTGACTTTTCATACAAAGACTATATCTATGAATGGCGGCCCCTTGAGCAGGCGGCTATCTTAACGCGCAGCGGATTGCAGATTAAACCATCCGATGACCGTTCCAATATTTTGCAGTTGAGTTACATTACTGAAAACCCAAGGCTTGGCGCGGACATCATCAATACCCTTATGGCCGAATACAACAAAGCGGCTGTTGAAGATAAGAATGAAATTAACAGGAAAATGCTGGCCTTCATTGACGACCGGCTCAGATTTGTAGAAAAGCAACTTGACAGTGTAGAACGGGATATGCAGCAGTATAGGACCAGCCAGCAGGTAATTAACCTTGAGGCACAATCGCAAATGTATTTCAGCAATGCCGGGGAAATGAATAACAGCATCCGCCAGCAGCAAATTCAACTGCAGGTGGTGGAACTGCTGGAGAATTATCTATCTGACCCTGCCAACGTGCAGAAACTGGTGCCTACTACATTAGGGATTGCTGATCCTACTTTGCTTCAACTTACCGAAGCTTATAATGAACTGGTAGTAAAAAGAAATGCAGAATTGCACACCGGCGCCACGGAAAACAGTTTTGTAATAAAGAATATTGACAAGAATATTGAAGAGATGCGCAATAAAATGCTTATCAATCTCTCCAATATCAAAAGCGCTTACAGGCAAACTTTGAATACACTCATCTCAGAAAACAAAGAATTGCAGCGGCAGATTGCTTCTATTCCGAGCAAAGAGCAGCAAAGCAGGGACCGTGCACGCCAGCAGGAGATAAAACAGGGACTTTACCTTTACCTGCTGCAGAAAAAAGAAGAGTCAGCTATTGCCCAGGCTTCTACTATTGCCAATGCGCGGGTACTGGATGAAGCGCTGAATTCTGCCAGCCTGGTAAGTCCTAACCGTAGCCGCATTTACATCATGGCGTTTATGGTGGGGCTGCTGGTGCCAATACTAATTATTTATGTGATAGACCTGATGAATGATAAGGTAACCGTAAAAGCTGATGTATTAAAAGGAACCAGTGCACCGGTTATTGCAGAGATAGGGCACAGCTCACAGGATAGCGTGCTGATTTTTCCAAGAAAGTCACGCTCTATTTTAGCCGAGCAACTGCGTATTCTTCGAAGTAATCTGCAATTCCTGATTGGAGAAAAAGCAGAGAAGCCTGTAATAATGATCACTTCTTCTTTCAGCGGAGAAGGAAAATCATTTATCTCTACCAATCTTGGGGCTACACTGGCTATTGCCGGCAAGCGTACGGTTATACTTGAATTTGACCTGCGCAAACCAAAGATACTTACCGGCCTCGGCCTTCAGAAAGGGCATGGCATTACCAACTTCCTGGTAGGCGCTGCCAGTCTGGAACAGCTTCCAAAGCCGATTGAGCAGGTAGAGAATTTGTATGTAATTCCCTGCGGACCAGTGCCACCCAATCCTGCCGAGATACTGTTGACGCCAAAAATTGATGAACTGTTTAGCTGGCTTCAGGCGAACTTCGATGCAGTAATCATTGATACGGCACCGGTTGGACTGGTAAGTGATGCCGTAACGCTCGGCAAGTATGTGGATATGACTTTGTATGTCATTCGTCAGCGTTATACTTACAAACGGCAACTGGCGTTCATTAATGAATTGTATCTCGAAAAGAAATTGCCGAATATGGCTTTACTGGTAAATGACGTAATTACCAAAGGGGCCAAGGGTTATTACGGGTATAGTCCGGGCAACTACGGATATGGTTATGGATACGGGCAGCATAGTACCGATTATTTTGATAATCCGGATCTTGAGAAAAAAAGATTCAGGCGGAAAAAGTGAAAGCATATAATTTAACTTAGGAAAGTATGAATTATATCAAAGGCTTTGATGGACTGCGTGCCATGTCCGTACTCATGGTAGTATTAACGCATCTTGGTATCCGTGAAATGCTGCCAGACACACCATTTATAAAGGACCGCCTCTTCGAACTATTTGCCGGTGTTACAGGCGTGAACATATTTTTTGCCATCAGTGGCTTTTTGATTACCCGCATTTTGTTGCGTGAAAAATCACAAACGGGAAAAATAAGCTTTAAAAACTTCTATGCACGAAGATTCCTGAGGTTGCTGCCGCCGTTACTCGTTTTTTATGCTATTATCCTGCTAATGATGAATTTCGGCTGGTTGAAGTCTTCCTTGTCCTCTGTCTTGCTTTCTTTTTTCTATTTGTATAATTATTGCCCCTATTCCATTTACAACAGTTTAATAGGGCATACCTGGTCGCTGGCGGTTGAAGAGCAGTTTTATTTTATATGGCCATTTATTGTGGCGTATGTAAGTCTCAAAAAGCTGCTGAGGATAATTGCTTTGATTATTGCAGCTTCCTTGTGCATCTTTTATTTCATCACCTACCTGGCTATTGAATACAACGGTGTCACATACACTTTGAATAGCTGGTCCTGGGCACACCGCTGGTTTATTCCGGCCGTTGGTCCCATCATGATCGGTGCAGGTGTGTCTGTTATCATCTTCTACAACCTCTATTCCTTCAAAAAATGGCTGGTTGTGAGGCAAACGCCCTGGATTTCCCTGATTTTGTTTTGCTGTCCCGTATACCTGCCTTCATTCCTGTTTTCAGCTTTTCCGCTTATTCAGGCGGCTGGCGTATCTGTGTTCCTGGCATGGATTTATCATCACCAGCAATCAGGCATTACCCATGTGCTGGAATGGAAACCACTAAGTTTTATCGGAAAGTTATCCTATGGAATATATGTTTATCAGGGCATATTTCTTGGAACGGGCCCAAGGGGGAAAAACCTGTGGATTCAACAATTTCCCCAAAACGTATGTCTTACATTAGCACTGGCGTTGCTATCATTTTACCTGCTTGAGAAACCAATGCTCCGGTTAAAACGGCATTTTATTTCTACTCAGCACAGTGAGAATATGGCTACTGTTAAGGTTGTTGCTTAAAAGAATAAAATGAAAAGTTTCATACTATTTTCATCATACCGGAAAATACTTGGCATATTACCCGGGCAACTCAAAAGACAATTTTGGTTAATGCTACTATTGATCGTAGTAACCAGTATTGTAGACCTGCTGGGGCTTGCTATTTTTATTCCGATTTTGTCAGCTGTTGCAGATGCTTCCCAACTCACAGGCGATCATATCCTGGCACGGATAAAACTCTGGACGGCCATTGAAGACAATAACCGCTTTCTGTTTGTTCTTTTTTTATCCGGATTTGTATTCTTTCTCCTTCGGTCGTTGTTTATCGTCGCCAGCCAGTATCTGCAGGCCCGGTTTGTTTTTAAAGTTTCAGAATACATAGGGGAAAAAGTATACAGGTACTATTTGTCATCTTCCTACGAAGACTTTTCACAACTTGATGCTTCCAACATTATTCGTGAACTCACTATCAGTCCCCATCACTTTGCACGATTCCTGGTGATGCCTACCTTGTTGCTCAGTTCCGAATTGTTAATGATTGGTCTGATTGTAGCAGGTATTGCCATATACAACATTAATGTGTTTCTGCTGCTCGTTGGAACTATTTTTCCAGCTGTGTTTTTGTTTCAGCTGGCGGTAAAGAAGAAAATGCGCAAGTATGGCCGGATTCAGCACGAATACACTCCGCATCTCTATATGCAAAGTAATCGTGGCATACACGGATTTGTGGATGTGATCCTACGCAATAAGGTGAATAACCTGATAAACGGCTACCTTTCGGCATTTCGGGTTTTGAATTCGGTAAATATCAAAACCTCAGTCCTCTCCATTATACCTGCAAAACTGTTTGAAGTTGTAACAATAGGCGGCTTATTGCTTGTTTTTTTCTACGCAACCTTTCTGGCGCAAAACCCATCCCTCGTTTTGCCTCTTATCACGTTATATGCAGCGGCAGGTTACCGCATCATTCCATCCCTCAGCAAAGTAATGCCTGCCCTGATGCAACTGGAACAGTATAGCTATCTCTTTGAAGTATATAACGATGCGCTAACAAGTAACAAAAGCCAGGAAAATGCCATACACGCCAGACAGGTGCCCGTTACCTATGAAAAGGAAATAGCGGCAGTTGGAATGACATTTGCTTTCAAAAGCGGGGCAACGCCATTATTTGAAAATATAAACATCAGGATCAGAAAAGGAGAGATTGTAGGACTTATAGGAAGGTCCGGTTCGGGTAAAACCACCCTGGTAAAATTGCTGACCGGCTTTTATAAGCCGCAGGCAGGAAAAATTCAGATAGATGGCAAAGAGCTGTTGCCGGAAAATCTTATCTCCTGGCGTAACCAGGTGAGCTATGTTCAACAATCTCCCTATCTGGAAAAAGGTAATCTTACCACCAATATTGCTTTTCTGGAAGATGAAGTGGATGAAGATAGATTGAATTATGCCATTGCCAGCTCTTCGCTGAAAGATTTTGTTGGCAAAAGGAAGCCATCAGAAGTATTTATTGACGAAGGAGGAAAGAACTTAAGTGGCGGTCAGCGGCAACGCGTCATCATTGCCCGTGCCCTTTATCATCAAAGCAAGCTGATTGTTTTGGATGAAGCCACTTCTGCCCTGGACAATGAAACTGAAAATGAAATAAACCAGACTATTGAAAGCCTGAAAACTACCGGTGTTACGTTGCTGATAATTGCGCACCGGTACTCAACGCTAAAACATACAGATCGCATTTTTCATATGAAATCAGGCAGCGTGATAGAGGAGCTTCGTTATAGCGAATTGAAGGTTGAATAAAAGCGTTTTTGCGCCAACAGGAAAATTTACTTGCGTTCATGAACTCACCGGTTATTCTCTTATTTACCAGTTCATTTCCTTACCGCAAAGAAGAAAGTTTTCTTGAGAACGAACTTCCGGTACTATGCAGTAAGGCCGGCCATGTTTATATTTTTCCGGACAGGACCGGTGATATAGCACGACCGATTCCCGGTAATGCCACAGTGGTATACCTTGATAGAAAGAATTATTCATTTTATAAAAGCGTTTTCAACAATCCGCTCACCCTCTTTTCGCTCATCCTCACTTACCCGTTGCGCAGGATAGGCATCAGGTATTTTATTAAGCAGGTGAGTTTTCTGCTCCGCGACAACTATGTTGCGCAGCAGATAGAAGCATGGATGCAACAAAACTGTAAAGGGAAAGATGTTATTTGTTATGCTTACTGGTTTAGTAATATGGCAACACGTCTTTCTATCCTGAAAAAAAAGAAGATTATTAAACATTTTATTTCAAGGGCGCACCGCTTTGATTTGTACACTGAAGTGAACCACTACAATTTCATACCCAATCGTCTGTTCCAGTTAAGGTATGCAGATAAAGTATATGCAGTGGCAGGCGCAGGCGCTGCTTACCTGAAGGAACGCTATCCGCAGTTTGCAGCAAAAGTGGCCGTTTCATATTTAGGCACCCAGAACTATGGCCGGCAGCAGGGTACAGACCCGGGCACATTCACCCTGGTGAGTGTTGCCAATTTCAAAGCCTTCAAGCGGATACATCTTATTGTAGAGATATTAAAATATGTTGACGTTCCGGTTACGTGGATACATTTCGGAGAAGGTCCGCTAATGAACGAAGTGTTGGAAAAAGCCAGGGCGCTGCCTGTAAATATACATTGCGATTTCCGGGGCCACTGCACCAATGCAGAAGTAATGGAATTTTACAGGAACAGTTATGTGCACCTGTTTATTAATGTTTCTTCCACGGAAGGATTACCGGTATCTATCATGGAAGCCATGAGCTTTGGTATACCGGTGATGGCTACCAATGTGGGGGGTGTGTCGGAAATCGTAAACACTGAAACGGGTTATTTGCTCGATCCTTCATTTGATCCGGCAGCCTGTGCCGGCATCATTAAAGAAGTGGACGCTATGAAGAACTCGGAAAAATACCATCAGTTAAGGTTCCGGGTAAGGCAATTTTGGGAAAATAACCTGGAGGCAACAAGCGCTTATTCCCGGTTTTATGAAGCCATCTCCCAATATGCTCAAAAATTGTAGGTGCCGTACAATGCACCCTCTATCACACTAACGGCTATAACAATATGCTTGGTTTTATAAAACATCTGTATGGTTTGGTCAGAAAGGAATACCTCTTGTATCAGTACAAGACCAGGTTCCCCAACAGCCAGATCTTTTCGCCACTCGAAAAGCATATAGAGGACAAAATACAGGAATACACAATCATTGAAAAAGGTTGTGTATTCAAAGGGAATATCCGGTACATTGGTAAGGGAGTGTATGTGGGCAGCGATACACAGATCACCTCCTGTGAATTTATAGGTAATTATACCAGCATTTCAGCCAACGTTAAAGTAGGATTACGCAATCATCCTAAAGACTGGCTTTCTACCAGCCCGGTTTTTTACAGTCGCCGCAGGGGGGTAGTTGACAAAAATTTGTTTGATGGTACCTACGGCCAAAGCACAAGAATTGAACATGATGTGCTGATCTCTGCCAATGCTATGATCATACATGGAGTAACCTTGCACACGGGTTGTATTGTTGGCGCCGGGGCCGTGGTTACGAAAGATGTGCCACCCTATGCAATTGTAGCAGGGGTGCCGGCAAAAATTATTGGATACCGCTTCGACCAGGCCACCATAGAAGCACTACTAAAATCTGAATGGTGGAACCTGAATCCACAAGAAATTTTGAAAATGGGCGACATAAAAAATGTCGCTGAAGTGCTGAATACACGATAAACACCACATGTCTCTTCCGTTCTTTTTCATACAGGCAAGGAGTACATCTACGCGCCTTCCTGGCAAAACACTGATGCCTTTGTGGCAGGAGAAAACAATTCTGCAATTGCAGATTGAGCGTATATTACTGAACTTCCCCAACTATCCGGTTGCGCTGCTCACCACTGATAACCCGGCAGATGACCAGCTTATTGAATCGATAAGAGTCTATCCCGTCAATGTTTTCCGCGGAAGCGAACAGGATGTACTGGACCGGTTTTTGAAAGCAGGCGATTTGTTCGGAGCCACCGAAATTATACGCGTTTGCTCAGACAATCCTTTTTTATTGTGGGAGTCGTTGCAGGAATTATTGGTGCATGATTGCAATGGTATTGACTACCTGTCTTTCTCATTTCGCGGAAAGCCGGTGATGAAGTGCCACTTCGGCTTGTTTGCAGAGCGGGTAAAGCTGGATGCTCTCAAAACGGCCGCGGCACTTACCCGCGATCCTGTATACCGGGAACATGTAACCAATTACATTTACGAAAGGCCGGACCGGTTTTCCGTATGTCTGGTAGATAAAACCGCGGCACTGGCGGAACTCGAAAACTTCCGGTTGACGGTGGATACAGCGGCAGATTTTGAGAACGTATCGGTGTTGCTCAGGCAAATGCCTGATCCGCTTTCGCCACGATTAAAAGATATAATTAAAATAAAGAAGCAGTTTCCAGCGTTGGAAACGAGTATGCAAAATGAAATAAAAAACAACAGCAAATGAAACATACTTACATTATCGGAGAAATAGGGCAGAATCATAACGGATCAGTAGATATAGCCAAACTGCTGATTGATATGGCTGGACGGCCGGTAGTGGAGGACCTTTTTGGACTGGAGCTGAAAAAAATGGATGCTATCAAACTTACCAAAAGAGACCTTAAGGAAGAACTTTCTGCGTCACAGATGGCACGTCCATACGACAGTCCGCATTCCTTTGGTAAAACCTACGGCGAGCACAGGGCGAAACTGGAACTAAGTGACGAACAACATTTCGAATTATATCAATATGCCAGGGAAAAAGGGTTTGAGTTTGTGGAAACATTATGTGCCCGGGGTTGTCTTTCATTGCTGAACCTTTTTACGCCTGACCGTCTGAAGGTGGCCAGCCGGGACCTTACCAATCTTCCTTTGCTGGAAGCCATGGCCGAAACAAAAATCCCTATCATCCTTTCTACGGGGATGGCCGGTAAGCGGGAACTGGATGAAGCGCTGGAAGTGATCAGCCGTTATCACAGCAATATCTCCATATTGCACTGCGTTTCGGAATATCCGACAAAGCCTACCAACGTTAATTTACATACGATTACCTACCTTAAGAAACATTATCCCCGGTATGCAATAGGCTTTTCAGACCATACTATCGGGATTGCCACTCCTTTGGCCGCCGTAGCCATGGGAGCCGAGCTTATTGAAAAACACATCACCATTGACAGAAGGATGAAAGGTACTGATCAGGCAGGCTCTTTGGGACCTGACGGGGTGAACAGGATGGTGCGCGACATCCGCGTGCTGGAAATGTCTCTCGGCAAGGAAGACTTATATATTGAACCTTCCGTGGAGGCGGCGCGGGTAAAACTTGAGCGGTCAATTGCCACCAAACGGGCCATGAAGGCAGGGGAGGTAATAAAAGAAGAAGATATTCATTTGCTTTCTCCCGGCGACGGCTTTAAATGGCGCGACCGGCACCTGGTGCTGGGTAAGAAAATCAAGACCGACATTCAGCAAAACGAGATCATTTATCATTCACTGCTCCAGTAATGCCCCCGATAGAACCGAATGCTATAAAGGAATTGCTGCAGCATTGGTTCGGCAGATCTGTATTTGAAATGCCGGATATGTTGTTTGCGGATGAGGTCTTTTGCCGGCAGTTGTCGGAAATCTATGCAACTGATTATGCCAGGTATTTTCCTGATCAGCCGCTCATTCTCCAACAAACTACCAGGCGCATAGAATTGATCGGTATACTGTTGTACCGGATGGCAAGAATTGCTTACCTGCAGGGAAACGAACCGGCAGCAGAAGCGCTGTCGAACCTGGGGAGGTTTATATCCGGATTTGAAATTTATTATACTGCTTCTATAGGGCCCGGACTGAAGATCAATCACGGATTGGGCACAGTGGTCGGGGCAAGAGTGCAAATTGGTAAGAACTGCTTGTTGCACCAGGGAGTTACGCTCGGCGACAGAAACGGGGGGCGCCCGGTATTGCTTGACAATGTTACTGTTTATGCCGGAGCAAAAATAATAGGTGGGATCACCATTGGCAATGCTGCCATTGTAGGGGCCAACTGCGTATGTATGAAAGACGTTCCGGACAATGGCGTCATTGCAGGCGTCCCCGGCAGGATCATAACTAAGGACCATGAATAAAATTGGCATTGTATTTACGGATATAGACGGCGTATGGACCGATGGTGGCATGTATTACGACCAGACAGGTAATGAATGGAAGAAGTTTAACACGTCCGATAGTGCAGGAGTATTATTTCTCAGGAAACTGAACATACCGGTTTGTATTATCACGGGAGAAAATACCGCAATTGTGGAGAGACGCGCAGCTAAACTGAAAATTGATTACCTGTTCCAGGGCGTAAAAGACAAGTTGTCCGTTGCTCAAAAGGTTTGCAGCGAATCGGGTTTAACACTTGAGGAAGCTGCCTTTATCGGAGACGATATCGGGGATGCATTGCTGCTTAAAGAAGTGGCCTTTAGTGCGGCGCCTGCCAATGCGCCGGACTATATACAATCTATTGTGAAATACGTTACGCAAAAAAAAGGGGGCGAAGGCGCTTTTCGCGAGTTTGCAGAGCACCTGATCACTACACTGATTGACCCCGGATTTTTTACCAGTCAGCGATGGCTGGACGGACAGATGGGATAACCGGATTTTTGCCTGTATTGGCTGCAGATATTTAACCGATTTGGAACAACAGCTTTAAGTACACAATGGTTGCTGCATTTTTTCTGGGTACTATAATCCGGTATTTACTGGGAAATAAGAAGGATAGGATCATCATCAGCGACCTGTTCGGCAAGTTTTCTTACAGGTACAATGAAAAGGAAAAGAATCGCTTTTCCATTATATTGACGCTCTTCAACAAATCGCTGCAATGCCTCTGGCAACCGGCGCAACAACCAACTGACAATACAACGGCAACTATACTGGTATACGACGGAAAGAATGAGTTCAATACCAGGCAGCGGTACCTGCATTATATTTTGAACGAACCCTATGCGTACATCTGGCGTCAGAAACTGGCAGGTACTATGAGCATTGGTGCGAGGCTGGCATTTTCATTATTTCTGATAGCCTTGCTGCCCGTATTCCTGATCATTGCCCTTTTCAAAGAAAATAGAGCCGCCTGTGGGTTGGTGCTGCTTGAACTGGTTGAATGCAAAATGCTTTCCCGTTCGCTGCGTAGCCTGCCCAAAGTGCAAAATGTCATCATCTTTGCCGCCTTTGAAAAAGATGTTCCTTTTATCGCAGCTTTTCTTATAAATAAGCATCATCTCTCTGTGCAGCTTGTTCCTTCCTCTAACCCACTGAAAAATTTTTACACGCGTGGCATCTGTACCACCTTCACGTTTACCGCGGCTTTTCATGTAAAGGAATTTGACACCTTAAAGCAACAATGGTTTTATACCAGCACCACCAATTGGCCTCCCTTTGGGTATGAAGATGTGTTGCCGCGCTTAGTATCGTTTAGAAAACCACCTCCGAGAACCATCGGTTTTTTTTCCAGCGGTAATTGGTTACGCGAAAAGGAAGGGCACGTATCGCTGGGATTAAATGAACGGCAGGCTGAAAAACTACTGCAGCTGTGTCTGAAAGAATTTATACTTAAGCATCCGCAATACACGCTGGTAATCTTTTTGCATCCGCTGGAAAAGAGAAATGAACAGGTGCTTCGGCAAACGCGGGATTATTATGGCAGCCTGTATGGCGAAAAAATACAATTCGCACCTATTGAGCAAAACTCTGTAAGCAACTTCGACCTTGTTGACCTTGGCATAGCAGTGTACAGCAGTACTATTTTTCAGCGGTTATTTGCAGGAATGAAGGCGTGTTTTGTTCCTTTTGACATGCCATACAACTATTTTAATGACGAAAGGCTTGAAAAAATCAGCATACGAAATGAGGCAGATTTTATAGATAGTCTGATAGCGTTTTCTGATATGGATACTGATAGCTTTATTTCCCGGTATGAAATGACCGATTACACGTATCGGGGGTATGGCTATGACATTGGTAAGCCCTGATTTAGCCAAGAGTTTATTTCAGAACAGAAAACTCTATCAGTATGCGAAAAATTATTGCCCCATTGCTTGGGGGAAGGGCGCCTTTTGTCAGAAAATTTGGTTTGTTCCAGGGCTTACGTATAGCCAGAACAATGTTCCCAAAAGAACGGGTCAGAAAGGAAGTTGCGGTGCACATACCACCTTTCCGGAACGACATTCATTTGAGGACCAATACAGCCGATATCAGTACTTTCTGGAAAGTTATACTAAAGGATGAATACCGGTTTGAATGCAACATGAGCCCCGGATTTATTATTGACGGCGGGGCTAATATCGGGCTGACCAGTTTACAATTTGCGCAGCAATTTAATCCCTCGCTGATTGTAGCTATTGAACCTGAACAGGGAAATTTTGAATTACTTAAAAAAAATACAAGCAATTATAAGGCTATAGAACCAATGCAGGGGGCACTTTGGAACAAAGATTGTAACCTCAGCATCGTAAATAAAGAAGCCAATACCTCTGCTTATGTAGTAATGGCAGCTACCGGCAACGATTACGATACAAAAGCATCTTCCATAACCTCGATACTGAAAAAATACAACCAGCAGCAACTTGACATATTGAAGCTGGACGTTGAAGGTTCGGAACTGGAGATATTCACCTGTGGTTATGAAGAGTGGCTGCCTAATACCAGATTGCTCATCATTGAAACACATGACCGGTTCAGACCCGGATGTACAGAAGCGGTATTGAAGGCCGTCAGTAAATACAATTTTTCCAGGCAGGAAAAAGGAGAAAATATCTTTTTTGCCAATAAGGATTATAACGTTGTCATAAACGTGTAGGAATGGACAAAGCAGCTAACCGGAAAGTTTTAATCATTGCATACCAATTTCCCCCGCGCGGCGGGCCGGGTGTACATCGTACGCTGAATTTTGTAAGGCATTTGCCTGAATTCGGATATGAACCAGTTGTGCTCAGTGTGCAGGAAGAGGAATATAAAAAAGCGAACGAACAGCTCGATTATTCATTGCTTGCAAAAGTGCCACCGGAAGTGAAAGTAGAACGTACGCCTTCTTTCCGGCCATTTAATTTTATCCGGATAGCAAACAGGCTGCGTGTATTTCGCTTCTTCTGGTTTTTTGCCTGGCCTTTATTTTGGGAACCCGTAGCCCGCTGGCCGTTCAAAGTCTACAAGACGGCTGCACGACTGGTAAAAGAAAATGATATTGATATCGTATATACAACCTCTGGTCCTTTCTCGGCCTGGATATTGGGTTATTTGCTGAAAAAAAGACTTAAGGTAAAATGGGTGGCCGATTTACGCGATCCGTTCACTGATGGATATATGTGGCTATTTCCATCCCGCCTGCATTGGTACCTGGCGCGCAGAGCAGAAAAATGGCTGCTTTCCCGGTCAGATATTGTTATTGTGAATACACCGGAAGTAAGAAAAAAATTTATCAGCAGGAAAATAAAAGACCCATCAAAAATCGTTTTTATCACCAATGGCTTCTGAACATCCTTTGCGCATAGCTTATTCCGGCACCCTGAATGGATACGATCCGGAGCAGCAAAAAGGTAAATCAAATTGGACAAGTTGGTTCTGGACGTACAAGTACGACCAGGTAGACGACAGCACGCGCACGGGGTACTATTTTATTAAAGCTGTTGACCTGCTTAATAAAAATGGCAGCATCCGTCCCGGAGATTTGCTGGTTGATTGGTGGGGAATGATTCATCCGTTAAATAAACGGCAGGTGGAATCGTACGGCCTGCAGGATTATTTCACAATAGACGGATATATTTCCAAACAGGAATCGCTCGACCGTCTTGCTTCTGCCGATCTGCTTTTCCTTCCGTTGGAGAAAGCCCGGAAAAAAGGCCACCGGACCTTGTTTATACCAGGAAAGCTGTATGAATATCTGAAGACAGGCAAACCGGTACTGGCGCTGTGCGAACCTTCCGATTGCCGGGACATACTGGAAAGATCGGGGCTCGGCCTGTTTGCCAGGCCTGACGATCCGGAGCACATCGCAGAAACACTGTATGATCTTATTACTCATCCCGGTAAACTGAAAAGCTTGCGGCCCGATATCAATTATGTCAACAGTTTTTCGTTTCGTGAAAAGACCCGCGAATTGGCAGAAATTCTTCATAAACTTCACCAATAATGAAGCAAGACGTTAAAATCTATATTCTCGTAGGTACTAGGCCTAACTTTATTAAGATAACTCAATTCCGTCGTGTAGCTGCACAGTACCCTGGTATATCAGTGAAGATCATACATACGGGTCAACACTTTGATAAGAATATGGCGGATGTTTTTTTTACGCAGCTCGACATCCGGCCTGATTTCTTTCTGAATGTGGAACCTGCAGCCCCCGTTCAACAGATGGCGGCCATTATGGTGAAGCTGGACCAATTGATCATGGAACAAGGCAGGCCTGATTTACTGATCGTTCCCGGCGATGTAAACTCTACCCTGGCCGGCGCCCTTGTTGCCAATAAATCAAATATACCCCTGGCGCATCTGGAAAGCGGCCTCCGTTCCTACGATCGCAGTATGCCGGAAGAATTTAACCGGGTGCTCACCGACGATATGAGCGATCTGTTTTTTGTGACGGAGCAAAGCGGTATTGACAATTTGCTGAAGGAAGGGAAATGCAAAGATGCCATTCATCTGGTAGGGAATACCATGATTGACACCCTGGTGCATTTTGAGCCTGCAATAGAAGCATGTGATATTCTGGAGCGTTTGCAACTGGAGCCCGACGATTATGTGCTTATGACCATGCACAGACCCGGCAATGTGGATGATCCTGCCGGCCTGCAGCAACTCATAGAACTGCTCAACTATCTGGCAAATAAGCATAAGGTGGTATTCCCCATGCACCCCCGGACGCGGAAACGCCTTGCTGAATTTAACCTCAGCGGAAAACTTCAGGATAAGGAAAAACTGATTCTTACCGAGCCCGCCGGATATTTTGAATTTCAAAAGCTCATTAAATACAGCAAACTTGTAATAACTGACAGTGGGGGTATTCAGGAAGAAACCACTTACCGCCGCAAACCTTGCTTTACTTTGCGCCCTAACACCGAGCGTCCGGTAACAGTTACCATCGGTAGTAACATGCTGTTGCCTTTTTCCCTTGAAAAGATCGCAGAGCAGCTCGAGCTTGTAGAACAGGGATTATTTAAGAAAGGTACTATCCCTCCCCTCTGGGATGGAAAATCTACTGAACGAATCCTGCAGATTATTACAGACTTTGCAGCTGCCACCTAAAACAACTGGTATAAGATCATGGCGTTGGTAAGTGTAGTTGTGCCAAATTACAATAAAGGCCAGTTCATAGGCGAAACAATCCGGTCGGTACTATCCCAGCGTTTTACTGATTTTGAGGCAATCATTGTAGACGATGGTTCTACCGACAATTCAGTGGAAATTGCGCAATCCTGGGCGGCAAAAGACGATCGTGTAAAGGTGTTCGTGAGAGACCGGCTGCCCAAGGGTGGAAACACCTGCAGGAATATAGGTATACAAAAATCTACAGGGCAATGGTTGATGTTTCTTGATTCAGACGACTTGTTAATGCCTTTTTGCCTGCAGCAACGTATGGCTGCGGTAACCCAGCAAGACGAAACTGACCTCGGCATTTTTCCTACAGGAACATTCTTTAAACATCCTGGCGACAATGCTTCAGTGTGGATGCCTCCAACCGGCGTGAATTATTTGCATAAATTCCTGTCACATGATCTTCCCTGGAATATTTCTTCGCCAATGTGGAAACGGGAAACGGTGGTAAATGTTAATGGTTTTCACGAAGGCATGAACTGGCTGCAGGATGTGGAGTTCCATACCAGGATACTGCTTGAGCAAAAGCCCCGCATCCGGTTATACAATCATTTGCCCGCAGACTGCTGTTATCGCATATCCGAAAATCGCATGGCTTCGGGTTACACCGGCTATGTAACCAACTATGTAAAAGGACAGCTGGTTTATATACGCGAAATGATCAGACTGCTGGAACGGAATGGCGCTTCCTCCAAGCGCAGATATCTGAAAGGATCGGTACTAATGGCAGTTCGGATGCCTTTGTTCTCTGCAGCTATGCAACGAATTCCGAAACATCTTGAAAAAGAATTGCTGCACCAGGTTCTGAACGATCCCGATGCAGCAGGATTGATGAACACTGCTGATCAGATGATAGTGAAAATATACAGCATGTTGTACCATGCAGGAATAAAAAGAGGAATTGACCGGTTATTCAAAAAACTGATCATCCGGTAAAAATTTCTACCGCAGGAAAATAAATAACGAATTCAGACTGTTAATAGCAGTACTTAAATAATTATCAAGAACAGAAGCAATGCCGGAAAAAATACTCGTTACAGGCGGCGCCGGGTTTATTGGCTCGGCAATCATCCGGGAACTCCGGAAAAAAGAAAAGGAAATTTTTGTTATTGACAATCTTTCATTTGGAAACAGAAACTTCATTAATATTCCCGATGACCATTTTTTTGAGGAGGATATCCTGAACAGGGAAAGAATAATGAAGCTGTTTGCACAGGTAAAACCGGATATTGTGCTGCATCTTGCCGCAATACATTTTATTCCATACTGCAACCAGCATCCGTTCGAATCGGCCAATATCAACATACAGGGAACTATCAACATACTTGATGCTGTCCGGGCCTGCGGCTCAGTGCGCAAATTATTATTTGCTTCAACTGCCGCTGTGTATCCTATCTGCGATGTGGCCATACGTGAAGACCATCCGACAGGCCCGATGGACATATATGGTCTGAGTAAGCTGGCAGGTGAACGATTAGTGAATGAATTTTACCTGCAGACTGCTATCCCTTCCATTGTTTGCCGGTTTTTTAACGCATTCGGACCTAATGAAACCAATCCGCATCTGATTCCCGAAATTCAGAACCAGGTAAATGCCGGTAAGAGAAGTATTCACCTGGGAAATCTTACGCCCAAACGCGATTTCATTCATACATACGATATGGCAGCAGCCATTGAACGATTGCTGGACCAATTTGAAAAAGGAATTGATACGTTTAATCTTGGCCGCGGCATTGAGTACAGCGTAACGGAAGTAGTGGAAGCTTTTGAAAAGCAATTGGGCGAAAAGATAGAAATAATAGTGGACCCGGCCCGCGTGCGGAAAGTAGAACGCATGCACCTGCTGGCCGATATCTCCAAACTGTGCCGGTTTACAGGATGGAAGCCTGCTATTTCGCTCGAGGAAGGCATCCGCACCCTGATCAATATGGAGTCGCTGCCACAAAAACCCTGACTGCAGCCCGCCAGCTTCCAGGGGTGGTATAATTATTATAGATAAACAGGAAATTCCGGAAATGCTCCTGAACAACCTGTTGTTATCTTATCTCCGATATTTTCCTGTGGAATATGGTAAATCCTGGTTACGGCGATTTGTTCGCTTACCCTCGCAGCCCATTGTGTATACCACAAAATACCGGGCTAAGTTCAAACTGTATCCGGATGAATATCAGATGAAGGAAATTTACTGCTATGATTTGTACGAGAAGAATACCATATCGAACCTGGTAAAACTGGTAAAACCTCATTATACCTTTATAGATGTTGGAGCTAATGCGGGCTTTTATTCTATTATCTTATCAGGCTTGTTGAACAGGGGAAAAGTGTACAGCTTTGAACCCAACAGCTTTACTGTACAAAGGCTGATGGAAAATATTGCTTTAAATAATGCCGGGAATATTGTTGTAAACCAGGTGGGACTATCAGATAAGGAAGAAATGCTGGACCTTGTATATGATACCAGCAATACGGGAAGCGCTTCGGTATACAAGGCAGCCAGTGATGGAAAACGTAAAGAAAGCATCAGGCTTATCCCTTTTGATGAATATTATTTCAGTAATCACATTGGGCAGATTGATGTAATTAAGGCAGACATTGAAGGCGGTGAAATGAAATTTCTGCTCGGTGCGGAAAAAGCAATCAAAAAGAACTATAAGTTGATGATAGTGCTGGAAATGATGGATGAACATTTCCGGGCGGCGGGGTACAGTTCCGGGGAGTTATTTACATATATGCGCCGTCTCGGTTTTGAAGCCTATTTGCCCAAACCCTTTCCCTTCGGATTAACACATACTACCAGGTTGCCGGCCGCTTACTTTGACAACCTGGTGTTCTTAAGAGGTTATTGATTGATGGCGTAAAGCAACAGACCATATTACCCCCCTTGTTACTTTACAAAGATCACAGTTATGATCAGGGTGGGAACCAATCAATTGTTGTATAATGAAGTACGCAACTTTGCCGGTCTGCCGTTTCAGAATGTTTGTTTCAGAAAAGTATTGGACCTGTATAAGGTGCCGGCCTATCTCCAATACAAGCTATTTAACAAAGTCAATTACAAGCTCATTTTCCGTTTTAATGATCTCGGCCTGCATCGAAAAATAGACTTGTTTCATTTTTTTAATGGCATCACGCCGGTAAAAAAGCCGTGGGTGGTTACATTTGAAACCAAAGTACCAAGGCCGGACGTAAATTTTCTACAAGGCTATGCCTGGCTGGCAGGAAAGTACTGTAAGAAAATAATCGCTTATAGCGAAAGAGCTTATAACGCCGAACTGCAGCTGCTGAAGCAACACCCGTGCTATTGCGATGATATTCTGCCTAAAATGACTGTGTTGCGTCCGTCCCAACCCCTGATAGCGAATGGCCTGGAGCATAAGGATTACAGTGGATTCATTCATTTTTTATTTGCCGGCCATGCATTTTACCGGAAAGGCGGATATGAATTGGTAAAAGCATTTGCACAGTGTTACCATAAAGGCTTACCGGTAAGGCTTACGATGGTGTCAAAGCTGGAGGTGGAGGGTTATTGCGACCGCAATATTTCGCCGGACATCGAGGCCGAAACACATCGGCTCATTGCCGGTAACCCATCTGTAACATGGTACCGGCAGCTTTCAAATAAACAAGTGCTGCAATTGCTGCTGGAAGCGCATGTGGGCATACTGCCGTCATTCGGTGAAACCTACGGCTATTTCCTGCTGGAAGCAATGGCTTGCGGATGCGCCGTAGTAGCAACGGCTGTATCGCCGCTTACGGAGATTGTTTCAGATCAGTGCGGGTACCTCCTGAATGTACCTACAGCTATGAAGGATGTGGAATACATTGATATAGATAATCCTGCACGATACAAAGAAATATCGGCCCGGTTAACAGAAAGAATTTTTCAATCCATTGAGGCTATTTGCAATGATACAAAGCTGCTACAGGCAAAATCATTGCTGGCGCTGCAACATATCCGGGAAAAGTATTCGCCTTTTGATCGCGCGGCCGCGCTGGAAAAGATCTATCACGAAGCATTGGTGGCTTAAACATCAGCTCAAACTTTATTAATAACAACCATGCAGCAAGCTTTTCCCTGCAGAAATAAACAGTATGCCGGGACGTTAATAGTTGTACGTGTTACTATAATAATTTCATAGTTATACCCCAAAGTGAATACGATCAAAGTAATTTTCTGTACCGACGGTATTTACCCCCAGTCAACAGGCGGTATGCAAAAGCATTCACGACTGCTGGTAGAAGAACTGGTTCAGTACCCGGGATTGGAGTTGACCATACTTCATCCGCACAGAGAAAAAATGTTTCCCGGCCAACGCATCCGTGAAATTTTCATTGACCCGATAGACACCAGGAAGAATTACCTGCTGGAATGTTATCGCTATTCACAGCGGATAGCCAGTCAGCTTCAGCAGTTGGAATACGATGTCATCTATTCGCAGGGACTATCGGTATGGGCACAAGTTGATCAGTTTAAAGGCCGGTTGATCATAAACCCGCACGGCCTGGAGCCTTACCAGGCTATTGGGTTTAAAAACCGGTTGCTGGCCATTCCCTTCAGGATGGTATTTTCCTATCTCTTCCGGAAAGCCGCCTGTGTAATATCCCTTGGTGGAAGGCTTACCAACATTTTACAAAAGCAAGTAGGTAATGCGGAGAAAATAACTGTTGTACCCAACGGCGTCAACCTGTCCGATGGTACAACGAAGCCGCGGCCGGCAGATAATAAGGTGCGTGTGCTTTTTCTGGCCCGGTTTGCGGCGAATAAAGGCATTAATATCCTGTTTAATGCTATTGAAATACTGGAACAGCAGGGACTGGCACATTTTTATGAATTTGTGTTGGCAGGAAAAGGTCCCCTATATGAATACTACCGCGGTAAAAACAAATTCAGCAATGTTACGCTCACCGGATTTGTGACTGACGATCAGATCAACAGCCTGTACAGGGAGGCAGATGTATTTGTATTGCCCACTTTGTTTGAAGGCATGCCCACCGTAGTGCTGGAAGCAATGACGCACAGTTTGCCGGTTATAGTAACAGATGTAGGAGCTACTGCAGAATTAGTGGACCAACAGAACGGTTTCCTGATTAAAAAGGGATCGGTGCAGGCATTGGTACATGCGTTACAGCAATTCCGCGAACTCGGCCCTGCGGAAAGGGCCGCTATGGGAAAAGCCTCCTTCGAAAAAGTGCTGCAACGGTTTACCTGGCGTTCGGTAGCAGAGCAACATTTGCAGCTCTTTCAGCACTTAACCCGCACCACTTCCGGGAACCGTCAACAGCCGGTAATCAGCAAAACATAATCCGTGCTATTTATGCAACAGTGCAAAAACGCTCTTTGGTTTACCCTGGTATTGTGCCTGCTATCAGTACACGCAGCAGCACAGCGTGCGGTAAAACCTTTAAGGTACTGGACATTTGATGGTGAACAACCAATAATGGACCAGCTATCCGGCGCAGCCATTAATATTACCAACTATAAATGTGGGTTTGAAGAGGTGGCGGGCATGGTAGGTAAAGGAGCGGTGTTCAGTAATCCAGCCTGCCTGGCTGTAACCAACGCCCTGCGGGATGCCACCACAGAATTTTCCATAGAGCTGTTGTTTAAAGGGGGCAATGTTTATTTCTCCACGTTCAGCAGTCCGCATCTCACGGTTCAGTTCGTCTATCCACGCTTTGTCTTTAAAACAACCATCCTGGTAAACAATAATAATGTGGTAGATAATTTTGTGGTGGATCTCAAAAGCTCCGGCAGGAAATCATACAACTACTACACAGATGGAAAATGGCATCACCTCGTATTTGTTGCCAATGCACGAACCGGGGTAAGGCAGATTTGGGTAGATGGGGTGCTGGAACCGGGATTTGAAAAAAAAGCCACTGCAGGCAGTCGTTTTGTATTTGCAAACAATGATGCCATCAGGGGCAATGCAATCATAGACGAACTGGCAATCTATAATAAGCAACTGCCTCCGGCACTTGTGCGCCAGCATTTCAGGCAGGCAGTTTCCGGAAAGCATTACACGTTTGAGGAAAATGCGTCGTTGTCGCGTGCCATTGAATCAGATGCTGCTCACAGGGCGGCGCAGCCGAAAGAAACCTATGATCCGCTGGAGTTTGCTCCGGGCTATCCGGATTACAACGTGCAACTTTATGACCAGTTAAGAAACTTTCCGCTGCCGCGCTACAAGCCAGGCGTGCCCATGCAACGATTGGTGTCCTGGATGAATATCGAATACCTGCATCGCGAACTGCCGCAGCCAGGCGGCAAGGGTTTTGGCAAATTAAATCCCGACAGAGCCGTAGCGCTAAGTCTCGAAATGGCAGCCCACTGGAATTATTACATTGAACTGCCTGTGTTGCGCACAACCGCAGCGGCCGCCGAAAAAAACTACACGAACAAAAATGGGTTGCATGGAGCACTGATCAATCTGGTAAACAGCCATCCGCAATATCCCTGGACAACCATCCTGATCCAACTCCAGGGAAAACCGTCGCATGCCGGTTATGAAAGAGGAAATGCTTTTGTTACAGCGCAGGACCTGCCGGCGCGGTACTATTTGACCGCCGAAAACGGGCAACCGGTCATTCATAACCGGCAAAAATGGCTGAGCCCTTTGATGCCACTGGATATTATTCAAAAAGACGGCAAAACCAGCCGGTTTTACCTTGAACAACTTTTGAAGCGTGTTAAGCGCCCGCCTGCGCTGATCAATGAGAACGGCGAGTATTTTGGTCATATCCGAGCGGAAGATTTGCTAAAAAAAGACCCGAAAGTATACCGGCATTTCCGTCAGTCAGGGATGTCCCTGGCAGATTACAGCGGCTGGTTCCAGCACCGGCTGGACTCAACGTACCGTGCTGAGATCATGCAGGGGTTTAAGGCCGGGGAGACAAATTTTTCGTTCTACAATGTTTCAGCGGTACAACCTGTTTATTGGCCGTCTTACAGGTTTCGCCGCACCCTTAACCGGTGGAATAATAAACTGGTGTACTCCACGCCCGATTTTTACCCGCGCTTCCCCGACAACTGGCGCACCAACCAGGGGGCGTTTAACGGCTATGGCACCATAGCGGCCGGACGTGTTACTGAAATTGCCATGGGCGATCAATTGTTCAGTCCGTTTGTAAGTGCAGGCTGGGGAGAAGAAGAGCGAAATGTTCGTCCTGCCCAGTGGCTTGCTTTACTCAAATCCATGGTGATGCTGGGAGCCGATTTTTTTTATGTGGGATACTTTAATATTACGGGGGCAGGCGGCAAATGGCCCAACGGCGCTGGTCCCAATGACCCGCGCGGGTATGCATACCAGGTAGCCATGCCGGCCTATGCACAGGCCGTGGGTTCTTATGTGCGCGATTTCATCACCCGGGGAACATTGCTTAATGATGCCGCACCCGGTGATGCCGCGTACCAGTACCGGTTTAAGGGAAATGCTGAAAATGAATTGATCCTCGTTCGCAAACTGGATAAAAAATTCCTGATCTGTGGCAGCATTCAACCCAACTCCAATATCAAAGGAAATGTACCTGACGAGGTAATTACATCCATTCAGCTGGATGACAGGAAACTCCGGTTTCCTGTACGGCGACAGGGCAGCATGTACATATTGGACGTTGCCGGGAAAAAACCGGTTTTTATACAGGTAGACGGTTGGCACGAAAAAACACATCCCTGGTATTGGTCGAAGGATACCTGGCGGGAAGCTGAATTGCCGGACAATGAGACGGGTTCCGGCCAGGTCGAGACCGAAAACAAATCCGGATCAGCCTATGATTTTTCGGATTTTACCACTTATTTGGTGATGCATGGCAACAATAACCCGCCCCGATACGTTTTCAGCACAAGAAAACCTGGTCCGCAATATTGTTTTGTCAGGGCAAGGGTTACTAATGGAAAACGGGCAGTGCTGCAGGTAAATGTGGAAGGTAAGGAAAACGGGACCGGAAACCTGACCGTTGCTTCTTCAGACTGGAATTGGTACATTGTAAAAACACCTGACCAGAATAGACCTTTACCAGTTTATAGTTCGGAAAATAATCCGGTTACATTAGTTTTGCGATTGGCATCCGGCAGCGATGCATCGCTGCAAATAGACAAACTGATGTTACGGGACGATACCGGTGAGCCTTATCCTGCCAAATAGACCACGGGATCTTTTTAACCCCTAAATAGTATGAACCAGACAACCCCGGTAAAACTCAACCTGGGCTGTGGGCTGCAATGCCCCGAAGGATGGGTAAACATTGACAGCTCACTGGGCGCCCGGCTTGCCCGAAGACCGCTGCTTAAAAAAATTTTGCATTCCGTTGTGCCTCAAAGCTGGGGAGTATTGCCCAACTCGCAATGGCCGCGAAATGTAAAGTACATGAATATTACGCGGCGATTTGACTATGACGATCAGTCTGTGGATGCCATTTATTCTTCGCACACCATTGAACACCTTACCTACAGCGAAGCAGCTTTCGTGTTTCGTGAGGCATTCCGGGTGTTAAAGTCCGGGGGGATCATCCGCATCATTGTTCCCGATTTTGCCCAAACCGTAAAAAATTATCTGGCAAACGCTCAAAAGATGCCGCACCTGGCAGCCAAAAGATTTCTTGACGATACATACTACTTTGAAATACCGGTTCCTGACAACTTGCCGGGACTGGTAAAATATTATTTCAAACGTAAGAACAATCATCACTTCCTTTACGATGAACAAGGGCTGCGTCATCAATTGAGCACAGCCGGATTTACAGATATCCTTTCCATGAAATGGGGCGAAAGCAGGATACCTGGCATCGAAAAAATTGATATCCCCGAAAGGTTTGCAGGTGCGATCTGTCTGGAAGGCATCAGGCCATGAGGGCGTTAGTCTACTTATTTGAAATGCAGTAATGCGCATCGCTTTTCTCTACACCGAGCTGGCGGATTACACCATTGCCTGTATGCGTGCTTTGAAAGAAAGCGCGCCCGATACAACAATTCTGGTAATCCATTTTCCCATTAATCCCGAAGCACCTTTTCGCTTCGATTTTGAAGGCATTGGTGAATTTATTTGCCTGGACAGTTTTGCGGGATATAATCAACTACGTGAAAAGTTGCTTTCGTTTCAACCCGAAAAGATTGTGTGTTGCGGTTGGATCAACAAATGGTATGTACGATTCTGCAATGAGTACCGCTCCAAAGCACTTTGTATACTTACCCTGGACAACCACTGGTATGGCTCTCCCAGACAACAGTTGTTGCGGTTAATATCGCGTGTTACACTGAAGCCGGTGTTCCGGAAAATATGGGTGCCCGGCCAGCCGCAAACAGTGTATGCAAAAAAACTCGGGTTCCGGGAAAAAGACATCATGACCGGGTTCTATTGTTGTGACCTGAACCGTTACAATGCACTGTACCGGCAATTCCACGAATTAAAAAAACAGCAATTTCCACGGCGGTTTCTCTGTGTAGCACGGTATATACCATCCAAGAACTATGCAATGCTCTGGAAGGCCTTTATACGATGGAAAGAACGAACCAGCAACGATTGGGAGCTGTGGTGCGCCGGAACAGGAGACCAGTTTGAGCAGCGAATGATGCACCCTGCCATACGACACCTGGGATTTGTACAAAAAGATGCATGGGCGCAAGTGATTGCTCAAACGGGCATATTTGTATTGCCGAGCCTTTCCGAACCCTGGGCCGTGGCGGTGCATGAATTTTCCGCTTCCGGTTATCCGCTTATATTAAGCAACCGGGTAGGTGCGGCGGGGGCATTTCTTACTGCTGATAACGGATGGCAATTTGATCCGGGCAACCAGGAGGAACTGGAATCATGTTTTGAAGCGGCCAGTCATTTAACCCATGATCAATTACTGCAAATGGGCGAAGCAAGTCATCGCCAGGCACAACTTATTGTGCCTGAAAAATGGGCTTCAACGTTGTTACAGGCGTAGGTTTATAACGAATTACCTTCCAGCTAACATAGTAAATGAAAAAGAACAGGAAAAAACCTACGTTAATATAGTTTCCGTTTCGTATAAGGCACAATGTTATATAAATAAAAATGGCATAATTGATAGCGCCCAGCTCACGCAACTCTTTTGATCGCATATTGCGGCGTGCTGCAAAAAAGCGAATAAAGGCAAACATGAAAAGCCCAAGTCCCACCAGCCCGGTTTCTGACATCAACCGTAAAAACTTTGAATTCGCGTCCTGTTGGTTTTGGGAACCGTATCTTTCCAGGTATTCCGATGGAAAATACTCAAGGAAGGTAATCTTGTAAATCAGGGGATGCGAGCCCAGCCCGGAACCGAAGAGCGGATCATTCAAAAATGCATCCCTTGCAATGATGTAATTAGAATAAAGGGCGAAAGTACTGGAATTGGCCTCGCCGGCTTTGTCTGTTTGCAATTCGGTTGACAGGAACAATTGGGTAGTGTCGTAAAATCTTGCATTGATCAGTTCTACATTATCTATAAGGAAGTTGATCAGCAATATGAGGGGCAGCAATAATATCGGCACCAATACCAGCCTGTTCTTACGAACGTCGAAGAAATCATTGATATATAGCGAAAACATAACGCTCAAGGCAAGACCCGCTACGGCGATGGAGCTATAAGTTATCAGGTAACAAATCAGCATTACAATGAAGTCTGTTTTTCTTTCCCGCCAGGTTCTTTGAAAGAATGCGATGTAATATGCCAGGGCGGGGGTAAGCGCCAGAGCCAGGTAAAAGGGCTCACCCATGATGGAATATTCGCGGTACATAAAACCGCTGCCGTGCGGTTTGGTAATGTGTATACCGGCAATATGCAGTATGTTGTCAAATACACCGAACAGAGCAACCCAATACGCCATCTTCAAATAAAATTCAAAGATTCGTTTGATGTTGAACCGGAATATGTACAACACATTGTAGTAAACGATGGCGGTAAACAAAATGCCGAAAATCTGTTTCAGGTACTCAAAACCCAGTGTCCCTGTTTGTAATAGTTTATGTAGGCTGGCAAGGCAGATTATCCCAAAACCGATAGTGAACCAGTATGGGGGAAGCACAATATGCCCTTTTGTAACAAACAGACTGATCAGGAATAAAATGAAAACCGGGTAGTAAAAATAGAAATCAAATGGCAATACTCTCCGGATTGCCATATCCACAAATACCGAAGCGATGCAAAGGAACCCGAGCCATTCTGTAATTGATTTAGGTAGCTTCATAAATTACGTGCTACTTGCAAAGTAAGAACTATTCTTTGTTTTATCACAGTCATTCCGGGCTGTACATTACAATTTTCAGGCCCGGCCACACGTTGTTTTCATTAAACCTTTAACCCTGATTTGGTATGCTTTTCAACTTCCCGGCGTTTGTATATTTTTTTGTAGTTGTAACCACTGCGTTCCGCTTGTTGCCCCACCGGGCACGATGGACCTTATTGCCGGCGCCAGTTGTTTTTGCTACGTGTTTTTCGAACCGGAATACATTTTGATCCTGTAACGCCATCGCTTTTTTTATGTCCGGCCGGATTTTCGCATTTATCCTAAACAAGACATTATGTGTGGAATAGCTGGAATAGTACAATACCAGGAAATTGATAGCAGGTTGCAATTGGAAAAAATGACCAATGCGCTTCAGCACCGCGGTCCTGATGCGGCTGGTCATTTCTACAACGGCCCTGTTGGCCTTGGCCACCGGCGTTTGTCTATTATAGACCTCTCGGAAACGGCCAACCAGCCCATGAGCGATGCTACCGGCCGGTATCACATTGTGTTCAATGGCGAGATCTACAATTTTGTTGAAGTAAAATCGCAGTTGCCAGACTATCCCTACCGCACCCATGGTGATACAGAAGTAATCCTGGCCGCTTATT